>Ga0307992_1001272_pt1 | contig 15066 bp, 13 predicted proteins | sample EllFjometagen133_FD_203162 | JGI IMG/M metagenome (GOLD analysis project Ga0307992, IMG submission 203162) | Marine microbial communities from Ellis Fjord, Antarctic Ocean - #133 | ecosystem: Environmental > Aquatic > Marine > Unclassified | place: Southern Ocean | collected 2014-10-08
AAAAAACCTTTTTTTAAAACTGCCCTAATACCATTGATATTCCAGGAAATTATTTTCATAATATTTAACTTTTCTTAATAATTCTTTAATGCTATAATAAATTTATATATAATTAACTCTATTCTAACATAGATTTGAAATAGTAAAAATTATGCGATCATATCATAGTAAACGTTGGTACCAAAAATGGTGGGGAATATTAACTATTATTTTTATTATTCTCTTTTTAATTGTCTCCATAGCCTCTCTTCTTTATTACAATCAAATGATTAAAAAAATAAGTGAAGGAAAGGTTAGGTTAAATTCTATATCAGGTGAGATATATGAACCAAAAACTATTCGTGAAGGAGAGGCTAAGTACTCATTAGGTCAAAAAGAGGCACCCTTAACTATAGTTGTATTTGAAGATTTTAATTGTCCCTACTGTAAAGAAGGTTATTATACAATGAAAGAGCTCTACCTTAGATATCCTGATAGCATTAGAATTATTCATCGTGATTTTCCTCTCATAAGTCAAGATTCACCTACACTAGCTATAGCTGCTCGTTGTGCTGGAGAGCAAGGACGTTTCTGGTTAATGGCTGAGATAATGTTTAAAAACCAAGGTATATTTTCTATCTCTGAACTACCGGATATGGCCGAGTCTATCGGCGTAGAAAGAAAACAGTTTACTTTGTGTTTAGACGAACAAAGATATTTAAATGAAGTACAAAAAGATTTAGAAGATGCATCTATTTTAGGAGTAGAAGCTACTCCTGTCTATATTTTTGGTGAGTATAAGGCCTCGGGTTTAATGCCTAAAGAAACTTTTACTCAAGCAGTAGAAACTATGCTTAAAAACTTAACAGTTGAAAATACTACTAAAGAGTAGTAAAATTATATAAATAATTAACAAATATCATGCTAGAAATACGGGTCCATGGTCGAGGTGGTCAAGGTGTCGTTACCGCCTCAGAAATAATTGCCATTAGTGCTTTTAAGGATGGTTTTTTTTCTCAAGCCTTTCCCTCTTTTGGTGTAGAAAGAACTGGAGCTCCTATTGAGGCTTTTACTAGAATAAGTAATAAGTTTATAAGAACTAGAGAACAAATATATAACCCTGACATTATAATAGTTTTAGATGCTAGTCTTTTAGACTCTCAAACTGTTAGTCAAGGAATAAAAAAAGAAACTAAAATTTTAATAAACACCTCCCTATCTTTAGAAGATATACTAAAAAAATATTCTAATTTAAAAATAAAAAAAGAAAACATCTTGATTATAGATGCTACAAATATAGCTTTAAAAATTTTAGGTAAAAATTTAGCTAATACGGTAATCTTAGGAGCTTTAGCAAAACAAACAGAAATAATCTCTATAAATGGTCTCAAAAAAGCTATAAGTGAAAAATTTTCTGAAAAAAATAAAGATATAATTAAAAAGAATTTAAAGGCCGTAATCTCAGCTTATGAAAAATAAGAAAAAAAATAGTGTAGATATAAATGCTCAACCTAACTCCGCTTTAAATAACTTAACTGGTTCTTGGCGAACTTTTAAACCAGAAATAGATAAAAATAAATGCATAGCTTGTGGGCTTTGTAGTCAAATTTGTCCAGAGAGAGCTATTTTTATGAAAAAACTAAAAAATAACAACAAAGCTGAGGTTAATTATGACTATTGCAAAGGTTGCGGTCTTTGTGCCAAACATTGTCCCGTTAAAGCAATTATTATGAAAAGAGATGAAAAATAAATTAAAAAATAAAAAAAATAAGCTACCAAAAGGAGCTAATATTTTAGAGGGTTCAAGAGCTGTAGCTTTAACCATAGCTAACATTGGTCCCGATGTCATTTCTGCTTATCCCATTACTCCTCAAACCCATATAGTTGAAGACTTAGCCAAATTTAAAGCTGATGGTATAGCTAATTACGAGTATGTTAGAGCGGAGAGTGAGTTTGCCGCTGCTTCTATCTTAGTTGGTGCTAGTGCCACAGGAGTAAGAACCTATAGCGCTACTAGTTCTCAGGGCGTTTTACTTATGACTGAGGTTATATATAATATTGCTGGTCTTAGATTACCAGTAGTTTTAACTATTGCTAATAGAGGTATTTCTAGCCCTATAACCATTTGGAATGATCATCAAGATGCTATGGCAATAAGAGATGCGGGTTGGATAATGTTTTTTGCTGAAAATCATCAAGAAGCTGTAGCTCAACATATTTTAGCCTATAAAATAGCTGAGAAATTAAAAATTCCTGCCGTAGTTAATATTGATGGCTTTATTTTAACTCACTCCTATGAACCTGTAATTATACCTAACAAGACTCAAATAAAAAAATACTTACCTAGCTATAAACCAGAAAAAGGAACTTATTTAAATCCTAAAGAACCCATGACCATGGGATCTTTTGCTAGACCTGCCTACTATCAAGAAATTAGAGAGAGTTTACAAAATGATTTAAATAATTCTACAACTTTAATTGAGAAAGAATTTAAAAATTTACAAAAAATTCTAGGTAAGGATATAGCCTCTAAAGATAAGAGTGCTTTAATGGAATATTATGGGAAAAGTAATGCTAAAACACTTATCATTGCCATGGGTTCTATGGTGGGGACTATTAAAGATGTGGTAGATGAAAATAGAAATGAAGTAGCTGTATTAAAATTAAAAGTCTATAGACCCTTTCCCGCTAAAGAGTTAATTAAAGTGTTGAAAAAAGCTAAAAAAATTATAGTATTAGAAAAAGCTATCAGTTTAGGAAGCATGGGTCCACTAGCAAATGAGATAAAAAGTATTTTACAAAATAAATCTAACGCTAAAGTGTATAGTGTTATATCAGGTCTAGGAGGTAGAGACATTACTAAAGACAAAATTAATATGATAATTAACATAAATAGCCAAGAGACTAACAAAGCTATTTTTATAAAGTAATATGAATAAAAAAGTTTTCAAAATATTTTTCTTATCAACTTTAGTGTTATTTTTTCTTTTTTCTCCGGTTTTAATGGTTAGGGCTCAAACAGAGACAGTAGATAAAAACCCTATTTTTTTCAAACCAAGTATAACAATACCTGGATCAGAATTCAAAAAAGATGATGGTATAAATGTAGAAAGTGATCGTACATCTACAACTACAAACAAAGGGGTAAGAGTTGTTACCGTCCATAGCACCTTACTAGGTAGATACATAAAATCAATTTATATGTATGCCACTGGCGTTGGTATTACCCTAGCTATTATAATGGTAGCTATTGGTGGTATGATTTGGCTTACTTCAGCTGGAAGTCCAGATAAGATAGGACAAGCTAAATCATATATTTCAGGGGCTATAGTTGGTCTAGTGCTTCTGCTTGGTTCATATATTGTTCTAAGTAGTATTAATACTAGTCTAACTGAATTAAACGCAATAAAGACTGTATTGATATCTGGAACTGAGTATGGTTGTTGTGCATATACAGAAGAAAGTGGAGGTAATCGAGCTTCAAGGGAAACGGAAAATGAATGCACTGCCACTCTTAAAGGTGAATGGGATCCTAACAAACAAACGGATATTTATAATGAGACTTGCGAATTAATTGGTTGTTGCAAAAGATTAAATAAAGATGCTACAAAAACTGAACTATGTTATGCTTCCACTAAAAGTAATTGTAGTGCTGAGGATAGTGAATTTGGAGTCAGAACTAAATTTGATGAGAATAATTGTTTTAAAGTAGATGATTGTAGAAATGTGATTGGATACTGCACTGGAGTATCTGATGGGTCAAGGTGTAAAGGCGAGAGTAGTAATTTTTCAGATGGAAAATGTTGGTGCTATAATGAAAGAACTTATGTCGGGCTTGGTGATCCAGGGGAACCATGTGGCGCATCTGCTGAAAATATGTGCGGACATCCCGATACAGCTTTCGAACTTATAACTTTTTATTGGGGAAAATGGTTAGATGTTGTAACTACTGGAAGAGCTTGTGCTGGAATAGGATATCAATGCTACTCAGTTGAATAATAAACCTACTATCAATAATAAAATGCTTTATTCTATGATAAACAATTCAAACAAACCAATACTAGGAAGTGGCCACCGAGCCTGTGCTGGTTGTGGTCAAATGATAGCTGCTATGGCGGCCACTAGAGGCATGACTAGTGATGTTATTATCGCTAATGCTACTGGTTGTCTAGAGGTAACTACTACTCCCTACCCTGAAACTGCCTGGGGTGTGCCTTGGATACATTCACTGTTTGAGAATGCCTCTGCTGTAGCCTCGGGAATAAGGGCTGCTTTAAATAAAAAAGGAGATAAAAAAACTAAGGTCATTGTTCAAGGTGGAGATGGTGGTACTTTTGATATTGGTTTAGGTTTGGTTAGTGGTATGTGGGAAAGAGGAGAAAATATATTATATATTGCTTATGACACTGAAGCTTATTCTAATACTGGCATTCAAGCCTCTGGAGCCACTCCTCTCTCAGCTAGCACCACAACAACTCCTTCCGGATCAGCTTCTCTAGGATCATCACAAAGGAAAAAAGATATGATTGCTATATCCTTGGCTCATGGTTTAAATTATGTAGCTCAAAGCACAGCTGGTTATCCAAATGATATAACAAACAAAGTAAAAAAAGCCATAGCTCATAGTGGTCCTGCTTATATTCAAATACTTTCCCCTTGTATACCTGGTTGGAAAATAAAACCCGACGAAGCACTGAGTATAGGACAATTAGCCGTTTTAACTGGTTTATATCCTCTTTTAGAATATGAAAATGGTCAATTAACAAATAAGTCTATTCTTGGTAAAAATAAAAAATCAGTTGAAGAGTATTTAAAACCTCAAGGTAGATTTTCTCACTTATTTAGAGATAAAAAAGGCAAAGCACAAATAAAAGAAATTCAGAAATTAGCTAATTCTAATATAGAGAGATACGGACTATAAAAAATATAAGTAATTAAGAATCAACCTCTGATTTTGGTTGATTTTTTTTATTATTTTCTATTAAATATCTTGACCAAAGATTAAAAAAAATATATAATAAATTTACTAATCATAATTAGTAAAAATATGGAAAACTTAAACAACACTTTACTTAGGCAAAATAAACATTGGCAAAAAAATTATAAAAAAAATAACTATGTTAATCGTGAATTAATTAAAAATATTAATTTTAATTCTAAATTTATTGAAATTATTACTGGTATTAGAAGAAGTGGAAAATCTACTATTCTAAATATCTTAATTGATAATTTAATTTTTAATAAAAATATAGAGCCCAAATCTATTCTATCTATAAACTTTGATTCACCAACCTTTATACCCTACTACAGAAAAGTACAAAATTTATACGATATAATTAACCAAGCAGAAGTTTTGCTAGATAGAAAAATTAAATATTTATTTTTTGATGAAATTCAAAATATTGAACTTTGGGAAAAATGGATTAAAGAAGTTTATGATGAAAAAATTTTCAAAAAAATTATACTAACAGGATCAAACTCTCAATTACTTGAAAGTCAATATATATCAAGATTATCTGGTAGATATTTTAGTCATGTAAACTTTCCCTTCTCTTTTAAAGAGTATTTGACTATTAAAAAAATTGACTACCAATTAAATGAAATTGATAACTATCCAATCCAACACAAATTAATTAAAGCTTTCAAAGACTATTTAAAAGTTGGTGGCTTCCCTGAAGTATTAATTGATAATAATTCAAACATTTTAGAGAGTTACTATAAAACCATTATACTTAAAGATGTAATTGATAATAATCAAATAAAACAAAAAACTACTTTAAAAGAACTAGCCTATTATCTAATCACTAATTATACTAGTTTTTTTAGCTATAACAAACTAAGTAAAAATTTACACACCAATGAAAATACCCTTCAAGAATACATAGAACATTTAAAAAATGCTTATATATTTTCTGATTTAAAAAAATTTGATTATTCAATTAAAAAACAGAATATTAATAATAAAAAAATATACTGTATTGACAATGGTTTAATTAATCAAATAGCTTTTAATTTTTCTAAAGATGAGGGTAAGCTTTTAGAGAATTATGTCTTTATAGAGCTAAGTAGAAGACAGTCTGATCTATTTTATTATAGCAATAGTTTTGAGTGTGACTTTTTAATCAAAGAAGGGAGTAAGATTACTCAAGCTATCCAAGTTTGTTATGATTTAAATAAAAATAATGAGAAAAGAGAAATAAACGGATTAATTAAAGTAATGAATAAATACAATTTAAATCAGTCTATAATTATAAATCAAAAAAGAGATGAAACTATTAAAATTGATAACAAAAAAATAGTACTCGTACCTGCTTGGAAATGGAGCTTAGAAAATTACTAAGTATGATTAGTAAAATAGACTTAATTTACTAAGTGTAATTAGTAAATTAATTCCCCTTTTTGTCCATAGCTAAATTAGCCAAGCTATCAGCTTCCTTGTTATATTCTCTCCTAACATGAAAAAAGTTTACTTGGCTAAACTCTAAAATATATTGTCTAATTTTTAAATATATAGGCAATAAGTCTTTATTTTTTACCCTATATTCTCCTGACATTTGTTTAACAATTAACTCTGAGTCTAAATAAAAAGTTAACTTTGTAGCTTGCATATCTTTAGCTTTTTCTATTGCTTTTAAAACCGCCCTATACTCTGCTTGATTATTAGTGGTTACTCCTAAGTATTCTGAAATCTCTTCTAAAATATTTTTATCTGCATCATAGATAACCGCCCCTAAACCCGCTGGTCCAGGATTACCTCTAGATCCACCATCACAATAGATTATAAGATCTGTATTTTTTTTTAAATTATTTTTCTTCATATTTTTTAAAATCAATTATTTTGAGTTGAATAGTTTTTTTACCGTTAAAGTGATTATATTCCAAATAATAAACTAAATCAATTTTATCCCCTGCTTTTACTTCAGTAAATTTTTCACTTTGTGAGAAAGCAATCGCCCAAAAATTATTTACCTTAATTTTTATATGTTGCCCCTTATCTCCCATAGTCATTATATCAGAAACTAGTTGTTTGCGACTGACAAATAAAGGACGAGGATTATCCTTACCATAAGGTCTAAGCTTGTCACAATTTAACATAAAATCTTCATTTATAAGTGCTAAATCTAATTCTAAATCAATTTCTAATTTAGGAGACAATTCCTTGCCTTTTAATTTTTTTTCTGCTAACTTTCTTAACTTTGAAACAAATTTATCTAGTTTATCTTGACTATAAATAGAAAAGCCACAAGCCATAGGATGCCCCCCGTATTTATCTAAATAGTCTTTTAAATCTTCTAAAGCCTCGACTAAATTAAACTCATTAATACTTCGACCAGAGCCTTTAAAACTTACCTTACCTTTATCCTCTTCAGTCCTAGTAATTACTAAAGAAGGAAGATAGTGTTTAGCGGTAAGCTTACTAGAGGCTAAACCTATTACTCCCTCATTCCATTTTTTCCCCTGAGGACAAACAGCTATCTTAACAAAATTTTTATCATCTTTTAAAAGATCACCTACTTCGTTAAAAATTTCCTTAGTAATAACTTGTCTTTTTTGATTTTTTAAATTAAGTTCCTCCGCTAGTTGTCTAGCTTCTATACGAGAAGACGTGGTAAGTAATTTAACCGCAGTGTCAGCATGTTCTATACGACTTGAAGCATTCAATCTTGGAGCTAATTGAAAAGCAATATTCCAACTTTCCAAATCTTTATCACCAGAGAGTTTAGATAATTTAGCTAACTGATACAAACCTTGCCTACCTTTGACTAAAGAACTTAAATTATAATTAATAACTTTTAAACCTTCTCTCACTAAAACTCTATTTTCTCCCGTTAGAGAGACTAAATCTGCAATTGTGCCTAAAGCCACTAAATCTAATTGTCTTCTTAGTAATTTAGATTTATCTTCACTACTAAGTTTAGAGGAGTTTACTAAGGCTTCAGCTAGCTTAAAGGCCACCCCAACTCCAGCTAGTTTTTTATAAGGGAAACTATCTCCAGGATGAGCTGGGTTTATAATCAAACAATCTGGCCAATCTTTTTTATTCTCCGGAAAACTATGATGGTCACTGACTATCACTTCAATGCCTAATTCTTGCGCTAAAGATATTTCTACTTTATTTCTTACCCCACAATCAACAGTAATTATTAATTTAATACCACGATTATGAGCTTCAGAAATTGCTTGTTTATTTAAACTATAACCCTCGCTAACTCTATCAGGAATATAAGTTTCTACGTCTGCCTTTAAGGTATTTAATATATCAAAAAGTAAGGAGCTGGAAGTAATTCCATCAGCGTCATAGTCTCCATAGACTAAAATTTTATGTTTAGATTTTATATGATAAATAATCTTTTCTATAACTTTTTGCATGTCAGAAAATAAATAAGGATCTAAAAACTTAACAGTATCATTATTTAAAAACTCTAAAAATTTATCACTTTCAATATTTCTATTAACTAGAAATTGCAACAAAAAACTAGGGATTTCGTGATGTTTTCCTATAAAGTCTAAACCTATTTTATTAGCTAAATGCCAGTTTTTTTTCATGTTTTAAAAGCTAGTACCAAAAGTCCAGGCTACCATAGAAAAAATTACCATAACTGAAATAATTATCCAAAGACCCTTATTTATAGCTTTTTTTGTTCTTTTCTTCATTGTATTATTATTTTATCTTTTTAAAATTTTTACAAATGTTTCAGGGGGAATATCAACACTACCCCTACCCGCCTTCATCATTTTCTTTTTCCCTTTCTTTTGTTTATCTAGTAGTTTTCTCTTTCTGCTTACATCACCGCCATAAAGCTTAGCGGTTACATCTTTTCTCATCGCTGAAAGTCTTTCAGCGGCAATAATCTTTCCTCCAATAGCTGCTTGTAATTTCACAACAAACATTTGCTTAGGTAAAGAATCTCTTAAAATTTTTACAATTTCTTTACCTTGAGAAAAGGCTTCATTTCTATAGACCATAAGTGATAAAGACTCTACCAACTCTTCCGCTACTAATATATCCATTTTAACTACATCAGCCTCTCGATAGCCTAAATATTCATAGTTTATAGAACCATAACCAGAGCTAACACTTTTTATCTTATCATAATAATCGGTCAAAATGGAAGACAAAGGTAAATTATAGTGTAAAATAACTCTTCCACCCTCCTTATCTCCACTGTTTATATACTCCGTATTCTTATACTCCCCCCTCTTTTCTTGGGTAAGTTGCATAATAGAACCTAAATAAGCGTGAGGAGTAATTATATCTAATGTGACCCACGGTTCTTCAATTTTTTGTATTCTATCAACAGTCGGCATTTTTTGCGGAGTTCTAATAATATTTTCTTCCAAATTAGTCGTAGTTACTCTATAGGCTACGCTAGGGATAGTTACAATTATATCTATATTATATTCTCTTCTTAATCTTTCTTGAAATATTTCCAAATGAAGTAAGCCTAGAAAACCACAACGCAAACCAAAACCTAAAGCTTCAGAATGTTCAGTTTCATAAGTTAGTGAAGCATCGTTTAATTTCAACTTCTCTATAGCCTCAATTAAGTTTTGCCACTCACTACCTTCTTTAGGGAAAATACCCGCAAAAACCATGGGCTTTACCTCCTTGTAGCCTGGTAAACTCTGACAATTTTTTAAATCTGAACTTAAAGTAATAGTATCTCCTACTTTAGATTGACTAACTTCTTTGAAGCCTGTAATGATATAACCTATCATACCTGTCTCTAATTTTTCAGTCGGGGTGTACTGAGGTTTAAAAATACCAATATCCAATATTTCACTTTCAGATTGACTAACAGCTAAACTAATCTGATCACCTTTGGAAAAGCTACCGTCAACCACCCTAACATAAGTAACCACTCCTTTATACTTATCATAATTAGAATCAAATATCAAAGCTCTGGTAGAGCCTGTTTGGCTACTTTGTGGTTTATTTCCTTTATCTATAACTCTGTGCAAAATTTCTTCCACTCCTTGCCCGGTTTTACCTGAGGCTAAAATTATATCATCTCTATCACAGCCTAAAAGCTCCATTATCTCTTCCTGACTCTTTTCAATATTGGCCGCCGGTAAGTCAATTTTATTTATAACTGGAATAATATATAAATTCTGTTCTAAAGCTAAATACAAATTTGCCAAAGTTTGAGCTTGTATGCCTTGACTAGCATCAATAAGTAAAATAGCTGTCTCAACCGCTGCTAAAGACCGGGAAACTTCGTAACCAAAATCAACGTGACCTGGAGTATCTATGAGGTTCAGTAAGTAACCATCATATTCCATATTTACCGGCTGAAGTTTAATAGTTATACCTCTCTCTCTTTCTAAATCCATTCCATCTAATATCTGATCTTTCATCTTTCTGTCTTCAACTGTTTTAGTCACTTGCAACATTCTATCAGCCAAGGTACTTTTACCGTGATCAATATGAGCAATTATACAAAAATTTCTAATTTTATCTGTTTTATGATTCATAAAATAAATTATCTGAATAATAATTAAAAAACTATCAACTACTATTACACCTCCCTAGCTTGAATAAAGTCCTCAGTCTTTATCTTCTTCCAAGGTAATCGACAACGCAGACTAGAGAAAATAGCAGACATTTCCTCCACTTTAAATATATAACAAAAAAGCACATAAAAAGCTAGCCCTGCTATTCCTGACCCTAAGCCTTGTAGAAGTACACCGAGGAAAGTGGTCATATCAATAAAGGGCCAAATAACAACTTTCGCAATTTGCACAACAATACCCGCAATAATTGCCGCGACTGACATTTTAACAACCGCTAGAAGTAGTCCTTCGCCATATAAACTCCCTAGGCGCCAATTTAAAACTATCCATAATATTAAGAAATTTAATACTGATGAAACAGAAAAAGCTAAAGCTAGTCCAGCTACTCCTAAAGTAGCTGAGAAATAAGTAGCTAAAATTATATTTAAAACCATAGCAACAATAGCAGCGTAAAAAGGAGTTCTAGAATCTTCTTTAGCATAAAAAAGTCTTACCAGTAAGGGAATGCTAGCCTGAGCAAATAAACTGAGAGTGAAAAAACCTAAAGTATCAATAGTTAAAATAGTATCTTGCCAATTAAACTTACCTGTACCTAAAATAACTCTAATAATCTGGGCTCTTAAAGTTAGAAGTAATACAGTCGAAGGGATTATGAAAAAAAGTATTTGTCTAAAAGTTTTAGTAAAACTGCTAATTAATTTTTTATCATTCCCGCTTAATCTAGAAAAAGTGGGAAAAGCAGCTACGGCAAAAGAAATTCCAAATATACCGACGGCGAAAGACTGTAAATTATTAGCAAAATTAAAAACTGCTAAAGAACCAGAAATTAAAGTAGAAGAAATTATGGTTATTATAAGTAGATTAATTTGACCGACCGCTAAGCCCATTGTTCTAGGCACCATCATTTTAAGTATTTTTCTTACTCCCTCAATTTTAAAGCTTAATTTAAATCTATAGAAGAAACCTGAAGATACGGCAAATGGTAGTTGAATAAGCATATGTAAAAAAGCTCCCAAAACAACTCCCCAAGCCAGACCGGCAATACCAAACCACGGCATTAAATAAATAATACCAAATATAATACCTAGGTTATATAAAACAGGAGCTAAAGAATAAGCAAAAAATTTCTTATACGACTGCAGCACTCCACCTAAAACACTAGAAATACCTAAAAATATAGGTGATAAAAACATTATTCTAGTTAGCTTAACAGTGGTTAACTGTAAACTTGCCTCAAAGCCTGGAACAATTAGCCTGACTAGCTGCGGAGCAAATATAATTGCCACAACCGACAAAATAATTAAAGATATCATGAGTAAGTTTAAAATACTGTTAGATAAATCCCAAGCCGACTTATTTTTTCTATAACTATCACCATATGTAAGTGAAAAATCTTTTACTAATTTAGTAAAAACCGGAATAAATCCAGCTGAAAGCGCTCCTAAAACTATCAAATTAAATAATAAATCTGGTACCCTGAAGGCAGCGTAATATGCATCAGTTATCTCTGAAGCTCCAAATTGTCCAGCTAGCACCCTGTCTCTTAAAACCCCTAAAACCCTGGAAAAAAAAGAAAAGAGAGCTACTAAAGCAGCTGCCGAGGTAATAGTATTTATTGGTTTAGAAAAAATCTTTTTTAGCATTATAAATTTTAATTTAAACAATTATTCTTACATCTCCAGCCTGAGCTTTCTTGTCACTTAAAAAAACCGGATTAATATCTAATTCTTTTATCTCCAAATTATTCTTAGCTAAATTAGATAAGTTTAGCATTAGTTCTATAATAGCGTCTTGGTTATAACTCTTTCCCCTGTAACCAGATATAAGTTTATAAACCTGTAAACTTTTTAACATCTCTATAGTTTTAGATTTATTTAAATACCCTAGGTGCCAAGAAACATCTTTTATAATCTCAGTATAAATACCTCCCCAGCCCAACATAAAAATTGTGCCAAATTTATTATCTCTTTTAAATCCAGCGATTAATTCTAGATTATTCTCTAAAAAAGGTTGATAAATAATTTTATCAGCACCTTTTTTAAACAGTAGTTTCAACTTATCGTATGTAATTTTCGCTTCCTGTAAGTTTCTAATATTAACTCTGACAGCATTTTCTTCAGTTTTGTGAATTAAATTTTCTCCGACAGCTTTCAAAACAAAGGGAAATTTTAACTTCCCTAACTCTGTTTTATTTTCCACCAACCTTGTTTTAACTATATTTATCTTGTAACTCTCTAAAATACTTAAAGATTCAAGATAAGGTAATTGCTTAGATTCACCTTCAATTATTAATTTATTCTCTCTACTATTATGATTCCTATATTCTGGTAAGTTTTTAAGACTACAAAAATAATCTCTATATTTAGCTAAAGCAAATAGAGCGGGCTCTAAGCACTCGTAATGCGACAAGCTATTTAATTCAAAAATTTCTCTAGCTTGTTTAAGTGACTTACCGCCAATAAAGACAGGAATAAATAATTTATCATTATATTTTTTTTGTAGACTACAGATAAGTTTAGCGGTTTTTTCTGGTTCACTAATACTTTGTGGTGTGAACACAAGAATAAAAACCTTCTCTTTCGTTTTAGAAATTAAGATCTCTAGAGCTATTTGATAGTGAGAAGCTAAAGCATCACCTAGTATATCAAGAGGATTCTTTAATTTTATAGCTAGTGAATAATCTTTAATTTGCCTAATATCTTTAGGCCATTTAGATAAAGATAAATTATATTGTTCTATAATATCAGCCGCTATAACCAAAGGTCCGCCTGCATTGGAAATTAACATTAATGATAAATTTTTAAAAATTTTATTTAAATTTTTATCTTTTAAACTAGGCCAGAGTTTTAAAACATCAAAAAGCTGTCCTAAATTATCTAATAAAATTGCTCCGCTAGACTCTATAGCTAACTTAGAAATTTCCCACGATCCCGCCAAGCTTCCAGTATGACTAAGAGCCATTTGCGCTCCGGCTTTACTTTTTCCGGCTTTAATCATTATTACAGGTTTCTTTTTAGCTAATTTTGATAAACTTTTTCTCAATTTTCCTCCATCACCTATTTCCTCCAAATAAGCTACTACCAATTTTGTATCATTGTCCTCTCTTAAATAATCAAAAATTTCATCTTCAGCTATGTCCACTTTATTACCTAAACTAACAAAATTTGCTAAAGATAAGCCACTACCAGCAAACCAATCTAACATAGCACTGCCAATAGCCCCTGATTGACTTACCAAAGATATATGACTACTTTCATATTTATTTAAACTAGCTTTACTAAAGGTTAAATTTAAATTGTTAGAGTTAGAGATAAAACCCAAACAATTGGGACCTAAAATATTTAAATTATTAGCCTTAGCTAAACTAAAAATTTCTGACTCTAACTTAGCACCTTCTTTATTTAACTCTTTAAATCCAGCACTGATAATAACAATATTTTTTATATTTAACTTCACGCATTTTTCTACTTCAGCTTTTACAAATTTAGCAGGAATAACAATTAAAACTACATCAATTTTTTCTTTAATTTCTGTAAGTGAAGAATAAGCTTTTAAACCCAAAATTTTATCACTACTTAAATTTATTGGATAAATCTTACCCTTATAGCCACTCTCTTTAACATTAGAAACTATTTGCCAACCTAACTTTTTAGAATTAGAAGAAGCACCGACAATTGCCAGACTTTTAGGATTAAAAAAATTAGTTAAATTCATACAATATTTTAAGCTCTTTTATTTTCTGGCCAGTATACTAATAATATAGCAACGGCAAGACAAATAAGCAATAATAAATTTAAGTTAAAATAAGCTAAAACTGAACCCGGGTAAACAAGTTCTAAAATAAATAGTGATATTAAAGTTAAAAGAAGAAAATAAAAAATTTCTCTAACAATTTGAAATATATTTAATTTTGAAATATTATTTAAAATATTTTTTTCCATATATTTGTACCTTTAAGCTCTACCGTAATATTATCTATTAAAATTGCGGGCTTATCAACTAAGTTTAAACCTGGAATAGATAGTAAAACATTATACTTATTATCTTTACTCCAAACCTCGGACAAGTTAAACTTAGCCTCAGCTATATTCCAAGAATCATCTTTTTTTATTGGAGAGTAATTAGCTATAATATAATTTAATTCTGAAAGCTTAGTAACTTGATTGATGCTTTTATAACGTGGGTCAAAGACCTTAGCATTTTCAAAAACAAAGATCCCGTCATTAGCTAAATGAAGTCCTCCTTTTTCCAAAATAATTTCTTCCCAAATATCTTTACTCTCAAGATCTTTTAAATAATACTGCTTGTAAGTTTCTTCTAATTTAATTTCTTTATTTTTAAAATTAAAATTTTGTAAATAATCTGGATAAATTGTTTCTGCTCTTAAAAAACTACCATTATTTTTTAAAGTTACTTTCCCTTCGCTTTTATAGATATTAATTTTGTTTATAAAAACTATATAGTTAGTTGAACTTTTAATCTCAGACACAACTATATCACTACCAGACCTTATCTCCGCTCTATAGACACCTTCGGGTAAATAACCTAGAGACCAAGCGAAATCCTTAACTT
>Ga0307992_1001275_pt1 | contig 15042 bp, 17 predicted proteins | sample EllFjometagen133_FD_203162 | JGI IMG/M metagenome (GOLD analysis project Ga0307992, IMG submission 203162) | Marine microbial communities from Ellis Fjord, Antarctic Ocean - #133 | ecosystem: Environmental > Aquatic > Marine > Unclassified | place: Southern Ocean | collected 2014-10-08
CTGTAATAGCTAGTGTTTGTCCTGTGGGTTCTTTGTTTTCATCTATGGCAACTGCTATAGGATTGCCGTCTTCATCTAGTATTCCATCCTGTATTTTATATTGAACGCCATCGTATGTGAATGTGTCTGGTGTACTATCTGCGGCCTCTTCTGCTGCTATTTGTTGCTCTTCAATTTCTTTCTTCTGATCGTAATTTTGCAGACTAGCACCTATCACCTGATCTCTTGGTAATATTTGTCTCCCTTCGATTTCGTTAGCGTTAATGGTTTTCGATTCTCCATTTATATCTGTAATGATAGCCATACCTCCGCTTGTTTCGCTCTGTATGGTTATAGGATTACCCTCTTTATCTACTCCTGTATGAAGGTTTCCATCTTCGTTTTTAAGAAGTTCAAAGTTGTTATCAATTGTTTTTTCTGCTTTTTTTCTCCCTCTGGCATCTGCATATTTATTATATGCAACTGCTGGTGCTGCTGCTAGTGAAAATTGTGTACCTCCTCCTGTTCCATATACAAATGCCTTGTTTGCATTTTCTAAAGGGGCCAAATCTTCTCTTGCACCAGTAGCCCAATCAATTATGTTTTCTGCAATCTGATTAACAAATTCCTCTAATCCTTCTGATACAGGAGCAATAAGAAGGCCAAACTTATCAAAAACTTGCTTTACCCATCCACCAATTCCTTCCTCGATTACTTCACCAGCTACTTTTCCTCCTGCTTTTCCATACAATCTTTTCAGCCATTTACCGATAGGAACCGATCCTAGCTTCTCTGTTAAAGCTTCACTTACTCCGGTTAATGTTGCGTTAGTAAGTTTTTGAAACTCATTCATATTCATTTTACTAACAATATCAGCATTATTAGCTCTCTCTTCATCCGTTGTGGGTGCTATTACAGTATCTTTTGCGGCAATATCATCTAATTCGGTGTATTTTTCTGCTCCCGTTGTTGCTCCTATTAAGGCAAGTCCAGCCACTCCACCAAACATCGCCATCAAAGATGTCGGTAAACTTTCTGATGCTGTGAGAAATACCTCTCCTAATGCGGCTGTTTTATCACCCTCACTCCATAACTGAGAAAAGTCTTTGCCGGCATACCTATCTGATTTTGTTTTAAGCTCTTCGGAAGCTTCTGTCAAAGCTTGTTTCGTTTCGTTATTTATTACTGATGCTGATAGATTACCAGTTACAGATACCAAACTTTCAGCAAACGCTTTCTTTTCTTTTGGCGTAAGTCCTTGCTTATTGGCAATAGTATTCGCGTACATTCTAACAGGAACTTCTTGCAACTTTTTTAATCTTAAAGGAATATCAATAAATCCGGAACCTATTTTTTCGGAAACATCTCCAAAATAGCTATTCCAAAAGCCACCCTTCTCTTCTTTTTTCTTCTCACCAAACCCATAATTTTCATTAATCCCTTTCCAATCATCATCAGTAAACGTATAGTCTATCTTTGATTGCTTATAGAAATCCTGCAAAAAGGACTTATGATCACCTTTATAGTTATCATAAATGCCAGTAATATCTTCATCTGTTGGGTCGTATCCGGCCTTAGTCTGCTGATAAGTATCTCTAACTAAATTAGAAAATCCTATATTTTTTTCGTCAGGCATAATTACTGTATATTTAATCTTGTACTATTCCGGGTAATTTATATGCTGGTTTCTGCACCTGAGTAGTGGTATCGCCAACTGCACCTGTTACCTTAGCACCACTGAAATCTGGCTCATCCGTATCTAACTGCAAGAACTTCTTAACCTTTGGTGACTTATCCCAATGCCTAGCAACAAGAAGTTCTATATTACCTTTACTTAATCCTTCACCGAAAGCAGGTTTCATCATAGCTAAGTCCTTTTGAAGTTCGGCAGAATCGCCATAATCCTCTAATAGTAAACTAAACGCTCTCTTAACCTTAGATGCATCAAGTGTTGCTACAGATTCTTCACTTGATGCTCCATATAACATCAGGTTTCCTTTTTCGTCTCTAGCTACCTGAGCTGCTAATTGTTTGACATTATCAGCAGTTAATTCTTCTCTAAATTGGAATTTGCCCTCCTCGAACTTCTCTCTTTCTAGTCCTGTCCTTGCTTTTTGCGCTACTATATCTTCTTTCTGAGCTGTCTCTCGAAGGTCTAATCCTTTTTCTTGAAGATCAACACCTCTCTCTCGAAGGTCTAAACTTTTACCGGCTCTTACCTCTGCTGCATCTGCTCTTGCATTTACTATTCCTTGTTGTTCTACTGCTGCTTCATCTCTCTTCTTAGCATAAAGCATATTTTCCTCTGCTCTTGCATTTACTATTCCTTGTTGTTCTGCTGCTGCTTCGTCCTTCTCTTCTTCTTTAATATAGCCTAAAAGTTTGTATTGTTCGATCAATTTCTCATGTTCAAATGACTGAGTATCTTTCTCGTATTGCTGCCTTTTGTTCTCGATGGCCTGTAGATAGGGTTCTGTAGACTTAAACTGTCTCCTTTTTACAGGAGCCCCCTTAGCAGCACCGGCAACATCACCAACTAAAGCAAGGGCATTCCCTATTGTCTGAGCTGTCATTAATGATTTTTGTTGCTTTTCGTACCTGGTATTATATTCCGGGGCTTGTTTCTTATCTAAATCTTCCCACATACCACCATATTTTGCCCCTGCATCAAACTTTGGTTTTTCTTCTTCTTGCTGATCGATAGTAGGTTGCTCATCTTGTGATGTTGTTGTATTTGAGTGAGATAGGTTAGGTCTAGCGGCCTGATAACTATCTTGCTCCTTTTGCTGCTGTTCCTTACTTAGTCTATCTATTACGTCTTGAGGTATTAAGGCCATGATGAATTCTTTTAAATTATTTTTAGTTACTACCTGCAAACATTGGGGCTAATCCAGATACAAAGTCTCCTGCACTACCAACTATATTTGCTCCTGTTTCTGCTTTTTGAGAATACATATTGGCTTTTTGGCCCATTAAACCCATTAGCATATTTTGGTAGGTATTCTCAGTTTGATCATTCCTTAGATCGCCCATACCGGCTATTTTAGACATTGCGTCAGCTAACGAGGATTGAATATTACCCTGTTTGGCGATCTGTGACTCGGCACTCTCTCCTGTTATTGCTGCGCTACTTGCTACTGTACGAGAACTATCCTCTGACTGTGTTAATGCTCTTGTCATATAGTCTCTTCCAGCAGGGGAATCAAAGAAATCTCTATTTACTTTTAAGTCTCTCCATGCTGTTAAGTCAGCAATCTGATCATCGTAGAGTCCCATTTGCTGCTTTCGTGCTTTACCGGCCATGCCGCCACCTATTAAACTGGCACCTAATCCAATAGCTCCACCTATCGCTGCTCCCCAAGGGCCAAATGCTGCTCCTTTTACTGCTCCTTCTAAAACTGCCATAACTATCTGTATTTTACTATTTTATCTTTGTATGTCATACATTACGACATAATTAATTTATTACCAAAATTAGGTCTATTTATAAAAGTAATTCCTCTATTTCTTTACTACTTTGATTATTTATGTATATTTTTACAATAAATTATAACAAGATGCCCACCAAAGCGAGGAAAGATAACCCAAGATTTAAGAAAGTAGACTACGATAAAGTAGTAGCCTTAATGATAAAAAAAGATTCTTTTAGCGGCAAAGCACTTACCGACATAGCGAAAGAACTCGACATACCGATCCCTCGCGTCTACAATTATAGAAAACGCTACTTAAAAGGGCTTGGTGTGGATATAACTAGAGATAGTGATAGTCCGGGAGTAAAAAAGACTGCCGCTGTAATATTAGAAACTAATATAGTAGGTAGGTTTGATGAACTAAGCATGAAAACAGTAATCGAAGAACTTGAAAAGCTAACTCACTTCAAATGGGACGGAATGAACTTTATGCTGCATTGCATTAAAGAATTCAAAGTAATAGTGAGCGATCCTAATGTTAAACTAGAAGATAAGATTAAACTATTCCAGCTCATTACCCCTTATATCGCAACAAGAGTACCACAAAACACAGAAAGTAACGGAGAAGGAAACACATTAACAGTAGCAAATATATATAATCAAGCACAACAGTTTTATCAACAACAAAACTTTATAAGCAATGAAACAGCTCAGGATTCCAATCAAAGGAATAAAAAGAAATAGCCCACAAGGCACAGAAGATGGTGCTTGTGATGATCTTATTAACATGAGATTTATTAATAATGCCTGGAGGCCAATAGCCCCAAAGGTAAAGTTACACGATGAAAATACGTATGATCTTCAAAGGATTCATGTAATAGACGGTGTTGATATTGGTAATTGGATAGGTTATCTTGAATTAACGGAAGCAATCGATTACTTCGATCCTTCAGACGGATCAGTCACCCAGGCTGTTATGACGCTGAATGCCACGGAGACATTGAATGACATCTTATTCTTAAAACGATTAATGATAGTCGTAACAGACGAAAATGCTTACAAATTCTATTATAAGGATAGCACTTATGTTCCGATCAATCTTACCGGGATTGAAGATGATTTTGGCGTAACTTTATCATTCGATGCATTATTTACAACCACCGTTACGGATACGGGTTCTGATGCTGAAGAATTACTAGGTAAATATTACAAGCTTATCAATGAGGGTTCCTCTGCTGGATATAACTATGGAGGATTCTTCTATCGGGTTGCCCTGAAAATGTTCGATGGGAACTATATTATGCACACTTCGCCTACTTATTATCAATTTGCAACACACAGCACTCTGCTATCAAAGGCCGCTGGTGTCTTTACGCTTGCTCTAAGTGCTGCCAGTACTAGCATACTAGCACGATATACACAGATTAGTGACACAGAATATGATGCTATAAAAGATCTTATACAATCGATAGTGGTATTTGGCTCTAAGGTTGAGCCTTTATATGATATTGACGAGGATACTATTACAGATGCAAACTTAACCACTCTAGTCCCTCTGGATGGCGATAGCGTATTGCTTAAGGAGCAATCTCTGATAGGTATTAATCCTGACTTTAAGAAAATGGGTGATAGCATTGCATGGTATCAAATAGGCGAAATATCGCTTAGTAAACTTGTGCTTGATGCTGGTTCGCAGACTGATGATTTATTACTTACCGGAACAAATGGAAGTGCTGATATTACAGGAACAGGGGGGCTCACAAGAACAGCTACTTTTGATGTGACGCTCTCAACCACCGCGGCTAATTTTGTTGGGTCCTATGCCGGAGATTATTTGGCTCTTGGAATTACACTGACAAAGCAGGGCGATACATTGAAATTCTCAAAGATTGACGGGACATACGTATCACCGGTAATAACAACTAATGCACCAAGTCCACCAGGCGACTTATCGGGAAGCGTTACAACAGTGGTAGTTCCTGCAACCCCAGGAGAATACACTGAGGATATAGAAGTAGATTTTAATGGATATTATCAAAACTATGCCACCAGGCGCAAGCTCCCTGTTGACGACTTTACTCATCACGAACTGACGGGTAATGCTTCTTACATATACAATGACAGATTGATGTTTGGCGACACAGTACAAACACTAGCAACGCCATATATCAACACTTTCCGCCCACAAACTAACGCTGTGCTCCCAACAGGGACATATAATTATAGAGAAATGGTGACGGGGAAGATAGAGATAGTACTCGGAACCTTTGATGAAAAGGTAATTACCCAGGATGTGGAACTGGACCTGTATGAAAATATAGCTGATCCTCTTGATATAGCTGTGTTCTTCCCTAATTTAATATCCTATCCTGATTCAAGGGCGAAGGAAATAATTGTGCATATTGAATATCTAGGAGTATTTTATGAGTTATTCCGTGAAAATCTTCAAAAAAGTTCGCTACATAACTTTAGCTATTTTGTTAATCCAGACTTCGATAAAGAAGATGTTGATAGTGCTACTTCCGATCCAAGGCGTATAGACACTAATTTCAATTCTTATCCTATCCAGTTTGCTTATACTGATTTATCAGCGTCCACACTATTAGATGAAGATAATGTCATAACAGATAATAACAGATGGGCCGTCTCAGAGGTCAATAACCCTATTATTTTTGCCAATGAAAACTCCAATCAGGTAGGAATAGGAACCATTATAGCCTTTGGTACCAACACCGAGCGCATTGGCACCAGCCAATTTGGTCAGTTTCCAATAATTATCTTCATGTCAACCGGCAGATGGATTGCTGAGTTAGGGACCGGAGATATTTACGTTACTAGAATAGTTCCCATAGACAGAGATGTTATAAGAGACAAAGATGCCAAGCTTGATCTTGCTTTTGGTGTGGTTTATATCACCGCTGAGGGGCTTAAGATAGCACAAGCAAAAGAAGTTGTAGTAATTTCAGATATGGTAGATGGATCTCCCGATCTTAATTTTATCGATAACACAGATTTTATTTACTTCGCGAACAATGAGAATACGGTCCAGATGATCGATTACCTGGATAAAGTTGAATTTCTGACGTATTTAGAAGATGCTACCCTTGGGTATAATAAGAATTTCGAGAATAGTGAGCTCATAATAGCCAATCCAAACTACTATTACGCCTACGTTTACGATATAACTTCAAAGACCTGGTACAAATTTGCGGAAAAAATATCACAATTCATCCCATCTTATCCTAATCTCTATGCAATGAGCGAGAAAAGATCAGGAATAGTAGCTCCTTACGTGCTTACAAAGCGTATTCTTAACATATCAGCGGAAGAAGCAGGTAATACTCAATGTATGATTGTGACCAGAGCTTTAACAATGGGGATGGAAGATGTGTTTAAAAAACTTCACAGAACATTTATCAGAGGATATTTTACGACTAAAACAGATACCTATGCGGCTGCATATATATTTGGTTCAGATAATTTAAAAGACTGGAAGTTTATAACGGGAAATGATATGAATACTACTGAGTTCAAAGATGTATGGATCACTCATACTAAAGGTTCAAGTCGTTATTTTATTGTTGTTTTCGCAGCGGAATTAAGTGTGGGAACAGGAATTATCAATAGATTCAACTCGATAGACTGTATGTTTCAGGAAAAACGCAACCTAAAACTTAGATAATAGTAATAATCAAATGTCAATGAAAAACGTTCTCAAAAGCTTCGGTATCACACTCTGATGCTCAAATACTTATAAGCACACAAAGAGAGTTCGTGAATTACGGACTCTCTTTTATAATAATTAAATCATCTTGTTCATAATATTACCTAAAAATAGAGGGAACTACTATTATTCGCTTTCTCTTTACACATTGATATACGCTCTTTTACCTTTTATATCTCTTATTGCTTGATAAGAAACATTTAACTCTATGGCAAGTTGTTTTAAGTTTTTAAAATCATTAAGTATTTAAATATCAAATACTATAGTGGAGTAGCAGGGATTTGCACCCTGGTCTTACATTTTCGCATTACAAACCTTTTACAATCATTTGGGACTGACTGAATTTAATCAGATGAGGATCCACCAGCACATTTGCAATAAGAATAATGTACAAAATCTCATTGTAATCTTAAAAAAATGAATGACTTACTTTGCCAGGCTCATTCTACCCCGTTCACTAAGCTGCTATCGCTACTCCTTGGAACATTGGTATAACTTTCGTATCTCCAATTAATTTTTGAGTTTAGGCTCTCCAGCACGTTGATTGAGTTTATAACCTCTAATGCAATCAAATCTATTCTACCCCATTTACTATTTACTTCAATGAACTCTCAATGCAAATATAATCATTTATTTCGTTTTTATGGGGCAATTCCATTGCTTCTATAATTTAAATAAGGATTCTTCGCATTTTTCTAAAAGTTTCAATGTGTTTAAATTTAAATTAAAATCGCCATTTTCAGAAATTATTTCATCGGCCAAACATTGATCAAAATTAGGATTTTGATGATCTGATATTCTTAGCGTTATTGATGTAACTATATTTTTACCGTTAAATATATTCATAGTAAAATAACAAGAACAAGAAAAAGGAGATTGGCTAACAAACATATCTTCATAACCGTAATTAAACAATTTTTCTTCAATACATGATATTGCTTTTATAACATTGAATAAATATTGCTCTCGAAAAGAACTTTTATCTGTATATCTGTATTTAGCCAGATTTTGTAATTTTAATTTGGCATATAATAATTCAATTTTCATAACTTTAAATTTTAATATTTCTACAAATATAAGAGCTAGTACGTCACATAGCTCTGGCAGTTAAGGCGCATTAAAAGCCCTATCAGTGTCCTTCATCAACTTATCAAAAACTGGCTTCGTTTCCTTAGTCAAGGTATTTGTTTTACACCATTCAACAGCAGCGCCACCTCTTGCTTTAGCTTTTGCCATTGCTTTTTTTCTTTTGTCATCCTGTCGGGCTTTACGCTCGTAATAATTTCTGTCTGATTCATTCATATTCAACATAATTTCTTTCTTTTTAAAAGTTCGGTGTTGGCAACTTAGTCTTTCAATTCAACTTTATTGTTCGCTAATTTATCCAAGAACCACTCAATATAATTTTTAAGATTAGTCCCTTTTTTAATAGCCTGGATGCTAAGCTTCTCTTTTACCTTATCAGGTATGTCTATGTTTTTTCGTGCCATAATTACAACATTGAATTTAATACGCTTTTAGAATTTGAATTTAAGGCTTCACATATTGCTTCTGCTTCTTCTGTTGAATAACATTCACAAATCGGAAAGTTATCAGAATTTCTAATAAGAAATATATCTTTTGCTTCGGGGTCAATTTCCTTTAATTCAGATGGTGTTACGAAATCAAATTCATCTACACTATCAATATTTTTTTTCATAATTGCTATCCCTTGCCAAAGATTATCAGCAGTTCCATTTTGGTTAAACTTATCAAGTTCAAAACCTTGTTCAGCAACATCATTTATTTGCTCTAATAATCCATCAATTGTATTACTTGTTAATAATCTGTATTTTTTCATCATTCTAAATTTTAAGTTTATAAATTAATTACTCTGCAAATATACATTAAGTATATGATATACACAAATCAAAACCAAGCACATACAACCATTCGTTATACGTTCATATATAATTAATTTTTTATTTCGTTTCTAATATTCGTTTCTAATATTCTTTTCAAATTACTTTTATTGTGTATTGTGGTGAACTTTTGCAGCTCATCAATCAATTGTAATACTTTTTCTTTTGAGGGCTCTGGCAGTCCGTTACGACCACTATCAGCTCCAAGGTTAACCTGTAACGGCTCACACCTCTTTATCATCTCCACAAAAGAAATTAAGTCGAAATCGATTAACGGCTCAATAGTAACATACTTCTCTTTTATTGGAATGAGAGACATAGCTAACGCCCTATTTTGTGGATGTGGTGAATTATTCATTATGGAATCATACCACCTATTTGTCTCTATTGTGGTGCATAAGGATATGTCTTTAATCGCAGTTATGAATACTGCATACCCTATAAATGCTTTAGGATTCTTACTTTGAAATAGATACTTGTTATCTGGATATTTAGCGCAATGTGTCAGCGTATCAATAATCCATTCATTCGGAATATCGTTAGCCCACATATCACAACTACTACCAACAAAGATAAAGTTTCCACTACCTAAATCAGTTTTAAGCTCCTTAGCATCAAGCCTAACAGGGTTTTGTTTTCCCCATCGCTTCATATAACAATAACTACAATCGTGAGGACATTCGCCCTTTACTGTGTTCCAGGTATGAGTAATAAACTCATACATATTTCCTTTTGATTTATTTAGTCCCATGTTAGCGGTAATAAAATATGTGCTTTCTGCTCTCATCTTTACCACTCCCAAAATCGTATCCTATAATAAGTTTTTCAGTTTCATTTGCTGCTTTTCGATCAAATCGAACCAATTCTTTTTCAAATAGTTCTTTCATTTTGTTTATACGGTCAATTTTAAAACCGCTAACATTTTGTATAGCGCATTTTGCCGATACCCTCCCGGATTCAGCTTGGCGATTAGTAATTTCCTTCAATCTCTTTTCTGCTTGCAATAAATTATCGAAGCTTTTAAGCTCTTCGGGTGTTAAACATTTCGCTTTTTCAGCTTCAATGATTACTTTCCCATTTACACTGTAGGTTCCGTTGTTTAAAATTTTAATTGTCGCCATGTCTATTAGTTTTCGCAAAATACAAATCCTTTATTTAAAAACTCATCAATCTTTTTTAGTGCTGTTATTTTTGTTTTGCATCCATCTATTGGTTTTGCATTTAGTTGGAATAAGAACTGTGATTTTCTATCATAAAACGCTCTATAATAAATATGCACAACGTCAGTTTCCGTTCCTAGGGTAGCGATGCCATTTGCTTCTAGGAATTTCATAATTTGATCTTTCATAATTTTATATTTTTAAATTCTCTGCAATATACTAATCTTTTAATCACATACAAACATTTTAACATTTTATTTAACACATTTATTTTTATTTAATTCTTAACTGCCTGATATTATAATAGTTAACCTATAACAATAAATTAATTTATTTTTTTCCTTGCATTTGTATGTATATATGACTATTTTAGCGAAATCAAAATAGATATTCAATGAAAGAAAAAATTAACAACAGAGCCATTTATGCAATATATGGCAGTCCGAAAGAGCTAAGAAAAGCAGAAAAGCACTTAACTAAGTCCGGTTATTCCGGTGTGTTGAGTAATGAGGGGGCCAGGGTAGCTAACTCAGATCCAAACACTCCACTTGTATATCAATGGATAATAGTCTATGGAGCCGCAAAAGACTATGCTTATAGGTTCTCAAATCCTACTGAGGGTAGAAGAGAGGCTCCTCCAATCATTCACGCTTTAGAGCTTAAGACGAGATTAAAGCGAGATCGTAAAGTTAAGACAGATGTAAAACGATTTAAAATACAGTAATATGAACAAGAAAACAAAAATAGCACCTGTGCTCAAAATACTTGAGATAGGTGACGATCAGACTTACCCTGCTTTAAGGGCAATCTCCATACGATCTACAATTGACCGTATTCAGTCTAGTTCAGAGAAGAAATTCTCTACCAAGACATTCTATAATGAGACCAATCAAAAGTTTATACGTGTAATTAGAATTGCTTAAAAAGATGAAAGATCCTCACAGTTTTCGTCCTATAGAAGGGATTTCGTATGACATCTCAGTTAAAGAGATTATCGATCAGCAAAGATGCATCAACAGACTGATAACTTTACTTTGCTTTATTAAATGGTTTGACAAAATAGGAGTTACTTCAAAAGTCAAAACTATCAAACTTTTAAAAGAGAAAAATTAATAAAACCCCCAATCACATGAAAACAACAATAATCAAATCAATGACCTTGCTCAACTTCAAAGGCATTAAGAAATTAACGATCACTCCTAATATTTCCATCACCAAGATATTCGGAGATAATGAAACAGGTAAAACCACCATTGCAACAGGATTGATCTGGCTGTTATGGGGTAAGGATCTACAGGGACGTGACAATTATCAAATTAAGACTCTTGATCCTTCTAATAATACAGACAGGAACCTGGAGCACCGCGTTACTGCTGTGCTAAATGTTGATGGCCAAGATGTAAAGATTAAAAGAACCTTTGCTGAGAAATGGACCACGCGAAGGGGTGAAGATACTGAGAGGCTAACAACGCATACCACCACTTTACATATTGATGATGTGCCTATGGATACCATTTCAGAGTACACCACCAGGATCAACGGTTTAATTGGAGAGGAAACAGTATTCAAAATGCTTACTAATCCTTTATTCTTTAACGATAACGATCTTATGGCGGTACGTTCAGGAATTAATCAGAATAAAATAGGATGGTTAAACCGTCAGAATATTCTCTTCTCTATGGTAGATATTATTCCTGATGAGCAAATCATATCCTCCAATGTTGCCTTTAGCGAGCTATTTACCCGAATTGGTAGTAAGCCTTTAGGAGACTTCAAAAAGATGATAAAAGAGCAAAAGGGCGCGCTTAATAATGAATTAAAGACTATCCCTGCTCGTATTGATGAGATTAATAATAATATTGGTGTAAAACTTGATTATTCAGAGCTTAAACAGCAAAAGATTTCTTTAGAGGAAAAGATTGATAAGATCACGAACTCAATAATGGACAAGACTCAGTTGGCACTTGATATTCAGGATAGGAAGCAGGAGCAAATAAGGCTCCGTGGCAATATTATGTCAAAGATTACTCAGACGGAAGTTGATGCTGAAACAAAGGATCGTTTGGCTAACAATGCTGCTGACAATAAAAGAAACGGTTTGCTGGCCGAGATCAAAGAATTATCAGATGTATTAAAAAGAGCTGAGGAAATGCTAGATAATCATAAAAAGTTTGTCAAGAGTATTGACTTCTCAGATCTCGAAAAGAAAATAGCTGCCATTAATGCAGAAACATTAATTTTTGATGAACACGCTTTCAGTTGTCCTACCTGTAAACGTTTACTTGAATCTTCTGATATTGAATCCAAAAAAGCTGATATGCTTGGTAATTTCAATACTGATCGTCAACAAAGAGCATCGGAGATAAACAAGCAAGGCCAGAAGTTGAATGCAGATAAAAAAGCTAGTGAGGCCGATATTAAAACTATCGAAAATCGCATTGAGGCTACATCATCCAAAATAAAAGAATTAGAACTATCGGTAGATGCCCCTATGTTGGATTACAAAACAGACATCACAATTAATCCGGCCTACATTAAGCTGAAAGAAGAGTTTGGAAGCATTACGATTGAAGATGTAGCTGTACCTCAACCAACAGAGCTTACTCAGCAAAGAGAAGGATTAGTGAAAGAATTGGAAGAGATAAATAATACGCTTGCTCTTGAGGCTAGATACGATCAGGACATAAGCCGAATCAAAGAATTGGAACTAGAACAAATTCAAAAAGCTCAGGCTATCTCAACCATTCAAAAGGATGAATTTACAATTGATGAGTTCTATAAGGCTAAGGTGGATACTGTTACGCAGCCTATCAACAATATGTTTAAGACTATCGAGTTTAAACTGTTTGAGACTCAGGTAAACGAAGGTCTTAAGCCTTGTTGCGAGGCTTTAATCAATGGAGTTCCTTTTAATGCTGCTAATTCAGGAGCTAAGATAAGAGCTGGTCTTGAAGTTATCGAGGTATTACAGAACCATTTCAATACTACTCTTCCGGTTATCATTGATAATTGTGAGCAGGTAACACGCATAGGCGATAAGGAGTATCAGATGATCCAACTTTTCGTTTCAGAAGAAGATAAGAAATTAAGAATCGTTTAAAAAAATAACACCATGACACAAGAAAAATCACAATTGCAGCAAATTAAAAAAGTTCAGGAAGAAACTGTTAACGCTGTTTTAATAAGAGTAAATGAATTTCAGAATAATGGACAGTTAACATTACCGAAAGATTACTCTCCTGAGAATGCTTTAAAAGCAGCTTGGTTTACCCTACTTGAAACACAGACAAGGGATAAGAAGCCAGTTATTGAAGCCTGTACAAAGGGATCAATTACAAATGCGCTCTTTGAAATGATCCTCCAAGGATTGAACCCTATGAAAAAGCAATGTGCATTCATAGCTTATGGAAATCAGCTTCAAATGCAGCGTGAATATCACGGAACAATTGCCCTAGCAAAGAGATTCGGTGGAGTAATTAAAACTCCCATCGCTCACATCATCTATAAAGGTGATGAGTTTAAGTATGCTTTGAATAAAGATACTGACGAAATCGAAATCATTGAGCACAAAATGAAACTTGAAAATATAAATCACGATAATATTCTTGGATGCTATGCTATTGTTAATTTGGAAGATGGAACAAAGCATATTGAGCTTATGAATATGGCTCAAATTCAAAAAGCATGGGAACAAGGACCAATGAAAGGTCAATCGCCTGCACATAAAAACTTCAAAGATCAAATGTGCAAAAAAACTGTTATCAGTCGTGCTTGTAAGTTATTCATTTCATCTTCTGATGATGGTTCAATTATTGACTTAAACAAAGAGAACACTCAAAAGGCACTTGTTCCACCAAATGCAAATGAAAAAACCATTGATATAGAAGCTGAAGATGTTACGGGTGCCGGAACAGACGAGGACGTTAAAGAGCCTGAAAATATTCCTGAGCAAAAAGAGCAGGTTAAAGAAGAGAAAGAAATGCCATCCTCAGCTACTGGTGATCAATTTAGTGCTAACTTTAATAACCAACAGTAATGCTATTAAAAGTCATTGGAAGTGAGTCATTAGGTAATTCATACATCCTCCAATCTGAGGAGGATGTACTTATTATTGAATGTGGAATTAAGTTCATTGAAGTCAAAAAGGCATTAGATTTTGATATTTCAAAGGTAGTGGGCTGTCTTGTGTCGCACGTACATGCTGATCATATTGGCTACATCGAGCAGTATTTAGAAGCTGGTATTCCGGTTTATTGTTCTGAAGGAACAAGAGATGCGTTTAAGTTTAAGAAATTATCAAGACCAATAATCAGACAAGCAGGGAAAGCATTTATGGTAGGAAACTTTAAAATAGTCGCATTTGATGTCCAGCACGACGCCCCTCAGCCCTTCGGGTTTGTTATCAATCATCCTGATATGGGTAATTTAGTATTTCTTACGGACAGCTACTATTCTAAATTCAAGTTCGCCAACATTAATCATTGGATGATTGAAAGTAATTACAGTGATGAGATAATAAACAGCAAAGTAGCATCCGGGAGCGTTCATTACGCACAGGCTAACAGGGTATCGACTTCACACATGAGCATTCAAACCTGCCAAGACATGCTTAGGGCAAATGATTTAAGTAAAACTAAAAATATAGTGCTGATACATCTATCCTCATCTAATAGTGATTCCAGAAAATTTAAGGAAGAGGTTATTAGGTTAACAGGAATTAATACAGTTGTAGCAGATAAAGGAACGGAATTAAATTTAAACTTGAAAGGATTTTGATTGTATAATTTATATTGATTCTAATTTAAACTTATTGTATATTTGTTTTGCTATCTCGTAATTATGAAAACATTAAATCCCCCATTCGATCA
>Ga0307992_1001276_pt1 | contig 15033 bp, 19 predicted proteins | sample EllFjometagen133_FD_203162 | JGI IMG/M metagenome (GOLD analysis project Ga0307992, IMG submission 203162) | Marine microbial communities from Ellis Fjord, Antarctic Ocean - #133 | ecosystem: Environmental > Aquatic > Marine > Unclassified | place: Southern Ocean | collected 2014-10-08
TCCTCCCATTACTGCAAAAACAACCTTGCAAAGACTATCATTTCCTGCGGCTTCTTCAGCTTGATCAAACGTATTATATAAGTGCCGCGTGTTAACAACAGCCCATCCTGTTTTCCTTATCACCCGCGTTGGCTTCGGTGGCAAAGTAACTTCTACTCTATCCCAGAGATAGCGGGGATTTTTATCAGAAATTTCCTGACAACCATCCATTGTACTACAACCATGACCCATTATGAATCTTACGGGGTAATCGCCGTTATCATCAATCTGGGTTACTCTCAACCATTCATTGGCAAGAGAATCCCATAATTGATCACCTTTTTCTATTCCATCTAAATATGACATTTTATTTCCCCTATCTTTTTGTGGTTGAGTATCTTAATTTTCTAATATCAGAGCGTTTTACCCTGATAAGTAATAGTTATGTGGTTAAGACACGGAAGACTCTTTCGCTGAATGTAACCCGCTCAAGAAACCCATCCAATTGAAGTACAAATATACCAAGAATCTGCTTTCACTGAGTTGTGTGTGCATATTTCTACTTTTGGTATATCCCCGCAAAAAGGACAAGGTAAGACACCCCTATTATTTACATGACCATTGACCATCTCGTTCCTCCTCCTTTTCTTTAATCTTACAAGGATCTTTACAAGTTGCACACTGCTTACCGGCACCTTCAAAGATCACAGGAGCAACTCTTTTACAATGGTGGAGCATCTTATCAGCCATTTCCCTAATCTCCCATTGTGCCCGATTGCAGCATCGTAAAGCAAAAAAGTTATGTAGTGATCTGGCATTCATTGTTGCGACAAGGCTGGTCTTCGTGGCATTAGGTAATAAATATCTGGCATCCTCCAAAGGCATACAGGCATCAACGGCTTGTAGATAAGCTTGTCGGGCAAACTCAATTGCCATGTGAAAACCCGGCGTAGCTGTTGGTGGTGCCACGTACCAATCATGCCCATCTCTTAACTTGACATGGCGCTGGCTCTGTTGTGCAAATGAGGCTATCCTATGTCGGACAAGCTGGTGACTTAAAGCTCTTGAGACATCAATAATCTCGAATGTAAAAATAGCGTGTTCGAGCAAACTATCATGACCGGTGGCTAACGCTCTCTTTAGAACACCCATCGACGGGTCAGAGTTGCGACACATTATTGCTGCTCGCATACATGCGAGATCTGGCTCAAAAGTATAGCTTGTTAGTTGTACTTTCATATTATTTTCCTTATAATTATTATATTATGGTGCTAATTGACGCCATATTATTTCTCCCTCTTATCAATTTCTCGTTGTATATAAAAAATAGCTTTTTTAAGATCCTTTATAGTATCATGCTTTAAATCACATCGCCAAATATATTTAAACGCGTTACCTAAATTAAATCCCATGTGTTCTGTTATTTGTATACATTCTATGCCACTTGGATGAGAAGTATAGTGACTAGGGTGGTTTATTTGATCAGACATAATTATTCCTTTAGTCGTCTCAACATATAAAACATTCAATAATAAGCATTGTTATAAGTATTACACTTTTGCCTTTACCCATTATTTCACCTCGACTTCTTTTTATATCTATTGGTTTTATAGATACAAGTTTTGCATATAAATCCACCATTGGGAAATAACTGCACATCTTTTTCCTTCTCACATACTAAGCACACAATTTTCATATTAAACCCTTTGTATTGTGCATATTCTATCTCGTGACGCATTTCATTACAATGAATACATTCAAAGGAATTAATGGGAAAACTATCCCAAGGATAATATTTTCCACATGTAACACACCTATAAGGATTGGTGTTATTATATAATGTTTCTCGTGATACTGTAGTACGTTTGGATAATATTATACCCTTTTTTATAAGTGTGCGACAAATCTTACAACTAGAATCACTAATAGAATAGAATCTATTTTGTGGTTTAGGATTTAAACAGGTTATACATGTTTTTCCAGAAGTAAACATTAAATGTCTCCAATTGGAGTTATGCCAAAAAATGGCGCTATTTTATTATAGACTTTATATGTTGCAATAATATCTGCTAGAGCGTCATGAGCATCAAACTCGATACCAAAGAAATCTGCAACGGTAGTAAGTTTGTTGTTTGGTGGCTTTGTTTGTTGGACTTTAAAATATTTACGAACCATTGCTAATACATCCAAAGGTTCCTTGTGAAAATAAGAATAGAAATAATTATTATCGTGCTTATAAAACCATTCAGCAAGGAAACGCATATCAAATTTTGTATTGTAACCTGCAAGAATCATCTTGTCTTTTTTATCGTATTTGTCTACCAAAGAACTAAAGATCTTTTCTACTGCTGCAATTACATCTGATGATTCCGGAAATTCAGAAATTTCACTCATTGTTATACCATTGATATCTAAGGCTCGCTGGTCTATTTTATCTTTTGGATGCGGTTGACAATGAAAATTAAATCCATCGCTTATCTTTCCGGTATGGGTTTCATAGAACCCCGCTAGGGATATTATACCGTGGGTTTTGTGGCTAAGTCCAGTTGTTTCTGTGTCTATCCATAGATATTTATTCACTTTTATCTCCAATAGATATAATGATATCCGCTATATCTTTTTGCATAGAGATTAAAATTATATCAGAAATCTTGCGAATGTCGTCTCCAAGACCGACACGATGTTTAAGATTATCTAGTATGGCTGCAGCCATTTTGGTTGCTAGTGTACTTGAGATACTAGATGTCGTAATGATTTTACCTTTTGAATCTTTAATTACTGCCATGATTATTCTCCTTAGTTAATAGGTTATTCCCCACATGATTTCCAGCCACAAGATTGGCATACTAAACAACTACCTTCGTATACAAGTGCTATTGAATTACAATCAACACATTTTTGCATCCCTACTACACGTGTTACCTCAAGACCTCCTAATACCTTATTAATTAAAACTTTAGCTATGGCGTCTGGAATAGAAGTAACTAGTCCATAATCGCTAAAGTGACTCTTGGAACCTACTATGCCATCTATTTGTTCTATAATGTGCTGGAGAGATATACCACATCTAAGAGCCAAAGATATTAATTTACCCACGGCCTCCGCTTTGGCATTTTCACTTGCGCCAGATTTACCTATGGTACATAATACCTCGAAAGGATTGCCATCGACACAATTTATAGTAACATAAAGTGGTCCAAAACCTGTTTTTATCTCATGGGTTGTGCCCTCCAATGATTCTGGACGTTTAATAGGTTCTATGTATTTATCTTTATTAGCATAAGAACTTGAGCCTTCGATGGTTTGGTTTTCAATACTACCATCAATATATGCCGTGACTCCTTTACACCCTAGCATATAAGCTTCTTTATAGGCTTTGTCTATATCTGCTATAGTGGAAGTACTGGGAAGGTTGATTGTTTTTGATACTGCATTACATATATAACGTTGAAAAGTTGCTTGCATTTGAATATGAGAATCTACATCAATCTCATGAGATGTAATAAAATAAGATGGAATACGAAGTGTTGGATGATTCTGTTTAAACTCTGCATATATTGGATGTGTATATTGGATATTAGCATCGACACGATTTTCAATAGTCTCTAAAAAGAATACTGGTTCTATACCAGAGGAGCAATTTGCAAGCATCGAAAGAGTGCCGGTTGGTGCTATTGTCATTAAGGTTGCATTTGCCGGAGTATAGTTTTGTATATTTAGTTTTTCGAGTATTGCTATGATATGTGGTGGGGGAGAGTATTTATCTATGGCTGAGAATGTTGTAGGGTATTCATGGGATGCAAGTACACACTCCTCAAGCATTATTTGATTCATTTCGTTAACTATGTCTAAGGATTCTTCAGAGCCATAAATCATTTTGAGTTTAATAAAGAAATCTGCAACTCCCATAACTCCAAGACCAATTTTACGTGTAAGAAATACTTTCTTGCGTATAGCATTATTAGGATAAGAACCTTTGTCGATAATGCTATTCAGCATTTTTACACCGATACGAGTCGTGATTCTGAGTTTTTTTATGTTTATCTCACCATCTTCAGTAAGCATGTTACTCCAGTTAATTGAACCAAGTACACAAACTTCGTTGATAGATAATGGAACTTCACCGCAAGGATTTGTAGCTGTAATATAGAATTCATCTCCGATCATAGGATTAAGTTTATTTATCTTGTCTATAAAAATAATTCCTGGATCACCAGTTTCAAAAGCATTTTTGATAAGTTTATTCCAAAGATCAACCGCTTTAATTTGTGTTTTTTCCCCTTCAAACTTAAGCTGAAAACTTTTGTTGTGAAATACTGCCTCCATGAACTCATCAGTGATACCGACAGAAACATTAAAATTTGTTAGATTATTACCTGATTTACATGTTATAAACTTTTCTATGTCTGGGTGATCTACACGCAAAACTCCTATATTTGCACCACGCCTTACTCCACCTTGTTTAATGGCTTCGGTTGATGCGTCATAAAGAGTCATAAAACTCACTGGCCCGGATGCTACGCCACTTGTAGAAGATACTATAGAGTTTTCTGGGCGAAGATTTGAGAAATCAAATCCTGTACCACCGCCGGACTTATGAACATACGCACAATCTTTAAGAGTAGAATATATACTTTCTATACTGTCTTCTATACCAAGAACAAAACAAGCACTTAGATTTGCGTTCTCATTACCAGCGTTGACTAAGCATGGAGAATTGGGAAGGAAGTCAAGATTTGACATTGTATCAAAGTATTCTTGATTTTCCTCTTCATTACTACTAAGGAATGATGAAACTCGTTGAAACATTTCTGGGATTGTCTCGATAATGTTGCCACTCAAGTCTCTCTTAAGAATGCGTTTTTCTGCTATGAATTTTGTTTTTTCACTGTAATCCATTCTTATATCCTTTACTATTAAGGTGTTATTTAGCTGCTAAATAAGCTATATTATTATCCATAATTTAAAAATATCTCCGTGCCTTTAGGGGTTATACGTAGACAAGTTTCTTCATCTTTATTAATACCAACGGTTACAAATTCTACTCGAAGCATGAGTTCAATCTGTTCTTTGAATTCCTCCAAAGTCATGTCTCCCATATACACAGATAGTAATTCCTTCTCTGTTACCTCACCAAAAGTGTTTATACTGGCTAGGAGTTTTAATTGAGATTCACTGTATTTTGATCCTCCTGATGCCATATGGACAAGACGCATATAATGTTCAACTTCATCAAGAAGTTCAAAGGCTTGGGTCAAGTGTTTTAATTGTATTGTAGTAGTTAGATCTCCTATGGCTATGAGCATTGCTGCCTTGGCTACGTGGATATGTTTTCTGGATTTAAATTCCATATTCTTTTTTATTAATGAGTTAGGCGCAAACTCAGTTAAATACCAATCTTCATATATATCTTTAGCCTCGACAGTGAATAATACTTCGCCATATATATTCTTTATTTCAGAAAACCTATCAATTACTCGTTGTCTAGCTGCAAGTGCATCACCGGTGGGTTTTTGAAATGGTGATATTGGTTTCATATCATTGGCATAAACTATAACGCTGCGTGACATGAAACCTCCGGCTACGGCTTCTCGAAGAATCTTAGATGCAAATACATCAGTTGTCATACAACCAATTACATTGAGACAAGGAGAGTCAACAATTAATGATCCTTTGTTCTTGGTTTTATATTCCCAACTGTCTTTGGAGTCATAAATATCTGTTAAGAATTCTACCATACCCATACCAGAGTTTAACAAGGATAAAAGTTCATTGGAATATATGGTAAGTGGAGAACTGCCATACTTTGTACCATCTGGAGCCTCGTAGGATACATATGCTTCTGCCATATCTATCATCAGAGCTTGTGGAGTCAAGGAATCTCGTTTTATATTTATAAGTGCTTCGGATTCTCTTACCATTGCTTCACTAATAGCGATAGTTGTAGATTTACGTCCTACGCCAGGAAGCGATACTAGGATTATGTAGATATTTGGATACGTGGTAAAGTAGTTAAATTCAATCCAACACTTCTTACCTATAATTCCTGCAATCGTGGATAAACAACCCCATTTGTGATATGCTTGAGGGGATTCACTAAAACAAGTATATTTAAGATACTCTTCTATTATGTTCATACAATATACCGAGTGAAGATCTTTTCCATCCGATTTAGGATTTCGTTTTTTAAGTCTTGTTTTATCTCGGATTCAAGTAAAGTATTTATATAGTCTGTTATAAAATGGCTAGAGGAATATGCCTTGAAACGAATAATATCATAGATCACTGGACGTAAGCATATGCTTGTGGTTTTAGGGGCTACGTTAGGAGCCATGAAGTTAAGCGCTAAGATTAGTTTATCGTGGTCATATAAATCCAAGAGTTCTGGAACTATGGTGATGGGATACATGAGCTTGGGATCTAGGCCTTGCTCTAGTAATTTTATTTTAAATGCTAGTTGAGCGTCTTTCATTTTTCCTCCATTTGTTTATCATACCAAGTAAAGTTATTACGATAATTATCCCAAGGATATAGGTTGTACCAATTTGGCCCAATATCTACATCCACAGGGATTTTAATTTTATGCTGTTTAATAGTTATCTCAAAGCTCATAAGATCATGGATAGTATCTATGAGTTCTTGTGTTATAAGTGGGTATTTTACCTGCATTAGAACAGCGTCATGAATCTGTAGGAGAATGTCTACGGGTAAAGATAATTCGTCATAGATATTCTTAAGCCCTTGGTTGGTCATATCACCTACTGAACCTTGTGGAATATATGAATATGCTGAACGGAATAGATTATCACCCCAATGAGCAAAGTATGTTATCTTGCGGCCGAAAATATTAGTCAAGGACATAGTACGTGATAATTGTGTACGAATGGATGCTTGGAAAGCTTTGACTTTAGGATATGCTATAAAATAAGCATCTAGTAGATCTTGACATTGGGATTTAGAGTATTTATATCCTTCTTTAGCGAGAGCCTTTTGGAACGTGAATGCCGTTACACCATAATTACAAGCGTGAGAGATCTTCTTTCCTATTTGGCGTTCTTTCTTAGTTATTTTATCTACTGGTAAGTTAAGGATATTAGAGGCGTTTACTACGTGAAAATCTGGCCCATTAAGAGCGTCTATCATTTGTTGATCATTGGCCAAGTGAGCAACAATCCAAGATTCAGCTTTGGAATAGTCTACGTTTATCATAAGATGCCCTGGGTCAGGGACATAAAGCCTTCTGGCTCTAGGTGGTTGATTTTGATAATTACTACCTGTGCCGGTGATGCTCTTGGATGAGCTAAGGCGACCTGTTTCTGTACCTCCAATTTTAAGTGTAGTCCTGGCTCGACCATCAGGAGATATTTTTATGTTATAAAATGTATCACGTTTGCCGTAATCCCGAAGAAGAAGTATCAAGCGTATAACTGTACCACCAGCAATAAGTAAAGAATTTAACGCATCCTCACCTGTAGTAAGTTTACCTTTTTTATATTTCTTTGGTAATTTAAGTTCTTCATAAAGATACTTTGCCACTTGTTTAGGTGATTTTACATTTAATTCATAGCCTACGAAAGTATGAAATACAAGTTCAAGTTTACGATATATTTCAGCATTTTCATCACAAAGCGTTTGTTGGATTTTTTTATCCACTAACATACCATGCCATTCAATAGTTATCATAGAATAACATAGAGCCATAGAACGGAGAAAGATATTATATACTTTGCGTTCGTGGAGAAGTGGTAATTGAGCGGTGGCTATTTCTAGGGTATTTACAGAATCTTTACCATTGTATTCATAAAATTCTTTCCAGTTGATATTCTTAGATTTCCATTGTTTACCTTCGTCTTTCCAATAAGGTTCATTGGTGTAGATACTAGCGAGGAAGTCTAGGCCCTTTGGTGTGTTGGAATAAAGCGAGTGTTGCGCGAGCATAGTGTCGAAATGGAAATTACAGACTTTTATATTATAATAATAACCGAGGTAAAGAATGTCAAAGTTACCATTTTGAGCCACTTTCTTAACTTTAGATTTTAGAATATCATTTATAAGCCGAAGAGCTTCTACAAACTTATTTATTTTAAAGTCGTGGAGCGGAAGTACCCACGCCGAATTTTCATCACTAGAAAAACTAATAGAAACGAGATCGGGACCAATACACTCAATATCAAAAGAAAGCAAGCTTTCAGGATTGGAGAGATAAGACGGCGCAAGAAAGATAGATCGAAATACATCAAGATTGTCCTCTATGTGGATGTTTATAGTTTTACGGATAATGGTTTTTGACTTTAAATTCGCTGGTATGCGAAGAAAATCATATTGATATTCGTAATCATTTTTTGGTGTTATATATACTTCATAAGGATCGTAGGTTATTAAAACCTTGTAGCTTGGGACTAGTGTACAAGCAAGGACACTACCTCGATATTTAGTTATGTTGTCTCCAACAGTTAATGCCTTCATTGGAACTTCATCGAGAGCAATGATAAGTGTAGGGTTTAGAGAAATAATCTTGCGTTTTAATATCTCATAGCGTACTTTGTGTTCGTTGTAACTAATCCCAGCAAGTTTTCCTCCTTTTGGGTGGTATGGAAATATATTTACTATTGATACATCGTTGCGGGTTAAGCCAACTAGGGATAACATCTTTAAGAGCTTTAATTTTCCCTTTGAAGAAAAGAAATCTTTGCTCTTTATTTCATCCATAGAGGGAGATGTAGCTACTAGTAAAAGTTTAGCTCCAGGGGTTATATGGTCAGGGATTTCTGGTAAAGTTTTGGTAACAAGGGATTTAAGAGGTGGCATATATATGTGTTCCTTGTTGAGTTTAGAGGGCCGAAAAATCGACGTAGAGCATTTTTTACGTTTAAAGGGTATTGGTATTGATAAAAGGTTTAAATGCGAGAATTTCGATTTTTGGCGTATTCTGGTGATATTTTAAAGGCAAAAAATACCCTATAGCGGGGTTGACTCTGCCGGGTATTTTTACCTAAAACTCGATTTTTCATTTTTACCCTAGCACAAAAATCATTAAGATACTAGGTACAGATAAAATAAAGTCATTGGTTGCTAGAATCCATTGGTTCACGGTATAACATGATAGCGATATAAGGATTTATTTCAACTTGGCCAATAATTTCTGCTGAATAATGTATTTTTGATGTCACTATTTTAAGTTTATAAGAGTGTTTCCATTGGTTAAGTTTCTTTTGAATATTTTTTGCTGGTTCGTCTAAGAATAAAAATTCACCCATAATATATACCTTTATTCAAGATGTTTACGATAATAAGAAGCTTCAATAGGAATCCCGGCTTTACTTAGTTCTCGGTATTTGAATGTGACTATTGATCCTCGTGGGAATTCATGCGACATGATAGTTATTGGCATTCTTTCTCCAGGGGCATCCCATGCGTAGTCAAACCCGAAATCACTATCCATTTCATGTACTAGAATACGTTCTTGGTCAGTAAATCCACTTAGCTCGAAATCTTTTCCTTGGTATTCAACTATCAATGCACCTAAGAGTCCACGGAGCTTAGAGCCCCGATCTGTTTCTTTGCCGCTTACATATCCAATTACTGTTGCTTCAGAATCAAGGTATGGTTTTAGTTTTAATACATCATGGGAGCGTTGAGGTTGCCATAGAGAATTGGGATTACGGAATACTAATCCTTCACCACCAAGATTTAAAACTTCATCCATTTTATAATTTACTAAACTAGAAACAACTTTGGGATCTACAGATAATAATAGTTGTTCGTGAATTATGATATTTTGGCCCTTAATGTTACGATTTTTAATTCCTTGTAAACGAATTTGTTTACTATAGAAATCCTCATTTTCTAAATACCAATCATTATAACCACGACTTTGAAGGTAATTAGTTACGTCTATAATTGTTACATCACAATTATTATCATAATATCTTCCATCAAAGATTGCATGATGAAGCCATGGAGCATCGAATACATTAAGAGTTACTTCACGCCATTCACTATCTATGGGATTGTGTTTACGAACATAGGACATAGTTGTTTGACGTTCTCCCCGGCCAACGAAAAGTTCTCCGTCTAAGGGTATAGTTGGGAGTTGATCAAGCCACCAAGAAGGTGCAAAGATAGGTTTACCTTTGCGAGTCCAGAGTCCAGTGGATATAAATTCTCTTTTATCTTTTGCGGTGTTGGCCCAAGGGACATTAGAGACTGTGTCGCCTCTAGTTATACCTGAGTCCCAAAAACAACGCATACCGTCTAGTTTTTCGGACATAAACCAACCAGAGATATCGTGTTTAGTTGGTTTGTATTTGTGTGCTTGTAGTAAGAATTCACGCTTTGCCATGATTATTTCTCCTTGAATATCAATTCAAGCCCTGTTAGTATTTCCAGTAGTGATGGATCTTTAGGATCAAGTATTACTGGGATTATTTCTATTACTCTACTATTACCCCAACGATCAAAGTTTGATTTAGAAGCAATACCAAGTATTAAATCATGTGGATAATATATCCATCTACAATTCCCAAAATCTCCTTGGTCACAAATTTCGTTAATTATACATTTTGAAATATCATCAAAAGCTTTCTCTACTTGTGTAATATTTTTCTTTTTATTATCATTTTACGGTTCCTTATTAATAATATTATTTCCTTAATAAATCCAAAGGTAAAGTTTTATGGTAAGGATATGAGAAATGTTGCCCTATATGTGGAGGTTGCCAACATATATCTGAGGGTATTAGTGGGGAGAAAAGAAATAATAGTATAAAGATTATTGTTATTCTCATAGCTTAATCCTAGAAGTCATTTTCTAACCTAGACAGTTTCTTGAGGCTTGGATCATCAAGTAATACATAGCAAATAGAACAATGAGTTGTATCTTCTACCATGTTACCACAATTCCAACACTCTATTTCATTAGAAGTATTTTCGTACATATGTTTATCTGCTTGGGCTATAAGCCAATCGTCATAAGACATGATTTATTCCTCTTCATTATAAATGTTGCAATATTCTATTGTATTTAGTGGTGTTATAGCCCAAAGAATACTTTTGAGAATATAAAACTTTTCTCCTGGATTCGCTATAGCTAAACGTTTAACTTCAGTTCTTGCTGATTCTATGTTAAAATGCGTTTTCTTTGGGGCTTTGTTACCTGGATTCCAAATCATGTAAAAGGGTTTTTCTTTAAGTATAATTTTTTCTTTACTTCCTTGTTCTTTTAGATTAAGTTTGCGAAGTTTTACATAAGAACAATTTTTATAGTATACTCTAGGTACCCATTGTACACTAGGATTAGTAGGGTCATAAATCTCTTCCATCACTATTTCACCTTCTTTGAAACATGACATGATATTATTTCTCCGCTTGCTTATGTTGCATTATACTTAGTTTAGTATCTTCAAAATACTCGCTTTTATCACAACCAATGAATCCACGTTTCATATCAAGACAAGCTTTTATAGTACTTCCTGAGCCTATGAAACAATCAAGAATGACTTCACTAGGTTTAGTAAAAGTGTTTATAATGTCTTTCATTAGTTCCACGGGTTTTTGGGTGATATGAAATCGAAGAGCTATGTCGATGTGACTAGTGTACTCGAATACATTTCCTTTGCCTGGAGCATTTAAGAAGGTTAAGCTTTTCCATGCTACGACTGCGTATTCTTGTTGTTGGGATAATTGACGATCTGGGTGATGATTCTTGGTTGGGGAGCCTTTTTTGTACCAGATTAATGGAACTGAGGATATCTTAAAACCTACGGATTCTATGGCTTTGGCAAGGATGTGATAATGTTCATGCGCACAAAAGCAAACAAAATATCCGGTGGTCATTTTCTCATAAAGAGCCCTAGATAAGTTAAGCATATACGGGATGTATTGGGCTTTTGTAAATTCTAGATAATCATCACACTCTTTTACTTGCGTGAGTTTATCTAACTCTATAGCATAAGGTGGATCAGTTATGACGTGGGTAAAATCACCTTTGGTAAGGCTCTCGACGCATTCTATTGCATCCATGTTGTATAATCTATGGGAGCTAGAGAATTCTGCTAGCCGTGCAGACTCACGTTTGTGTATTTCTGCATTGACTTTTTCTTCTGCTTTGGCTATTATGATCTTGAGTGCTGATGCTCGGTCTTTTGCACCAATAATATCTTCATCCTCGGATTCAAGGGCTTCTGCGAGGCGGAAATCATGGGAAAGTGTTGCTGGAGATAAGTTAAGGTGCTTAGAGGTATTGTTGAATGACCAACCTGCGCCACTCTTATCACTTTTACCATGAAGTTCTTGGTATTCTGTGTGGATTGCCCGAATAAGTTTGGCCCGATCTTGCCAAGTTATACCTTCACGCTGGAAATTCTCTTCTAATTCGCAAATAAGTTCTTGGTGACGATCATTTATGTGCATTACCCTATAATGGGTGTCCTTAACAAGATTACCTTTAAGTAATCCCTTTGGTGCGCTTAAGAGTATTGTTGTAGTTTCTTCATCTAGCTCGAAATCTGGATTTTCTTGCGCGACTTCATATATAAGACGCATGGCCGAGAGTCTACGACCACCTTGATTAAGATTATTGTCTTGTGTTATGATTATCGGATTAAATAGTCCGTTGTTTACAATGCTAATAGCTAAAGATTCTATGTTTACATAGTTTGACCTGTAGCGTTTGGGTACTTTGATGTCTGTGATTTTCATACTTAGTCCTTTAAGGCTGTGGGCCAATGGTCTAGGGCAATGTTTATATTTCTGAGCGCAATATGAAGTCGTGTTGCAACAATATCTGTAATATCTTGATTATCGAGAGCATCAGTAAGTGCTACAACAAGACCACTGAGTCTATATTTTGTAAAATTTAATTTAGAGGCTCTAAGGGCGTTGTCTCTTGTTTCTTCACTATGATATGTATACTCTTTTCTTGTTTTCATCTTGACACCTCGAAAATAACAAGGAGCAATTAAGCCCCTTGTTATTTATTGGTATTAGGTATACTTTATTACGCAATTTTTGTCGCCAAATTCATCACTTTTTTTGATCCCTACATCAGCAGTAATCTCTTCGCCGACAAAATCCTCTGTGTCGAATTCATCGTCAATATTAATACCGGCGCTATCGGCAAACTGTTTTAATTTCCATAGAGAAGATTCTCCAAGTGAAATTATATCGAAAACCTTACGCCCTTCAAAATCATCGTCGTCAAGAACTGTAAATTCTATATTAAGATAAGGGTTTCCAGAGGTATTGCCTATTTTTTGGTCACAATTTGTAACAGCGAGTTTGTAAGTTGCTGGATCGATAGGTTCAAAATCACTTGTTATGTCTGCTAACGATTTTGGTAATGAAATTTTCATAGCGGTACTCCATAAATAAGGTTAAGGTACGTTAAGGTGTTATTTTTTCCCTCCTTTTCCGTAGAGTTTATCATATGTTGGAAACTCTATGTTAGCGGTTAAATTTAATCGAGACTTGGCACATGTTCTACGGTCGCCAGAAGTCTCGATACCAAAAATCTTTGTAAAGTTATTTTTCTTATCTCCTTTTGCAGTATAGGTATGATAAACCTCATCAAAATAAAGAGGAAGCTTTGCTGCTAGTTTACCAATGGTCATAGGGAGAATCCGGAGAATAGCACCAGTCTTTTTGTCAGTAAGAAATTCCTCATGAGCCACTAATACAATGTTACATTCACACTCGGTCAAGAGTTCAACGGTTGTTTCGATTATCTTTTGTGCTGCTCCCCAATCTTGAATCCTGGGAACTTCTAGCCTGGCTAGTTTAAGTACGTGAGCTAGGACATAGTTACTAAAGGTGCTAAGGGAATCAAGAACAAGTGTAGAATCCTCACGAAGAACATTAGCGAAGTGTTCTATGAGTGTTGCAGATTTAAGATACGCGTTATCTTTGAGAGCGCTTTTTTCTCCTATTATTTTTATTGCATCTGGATCGATGGTTGGTTTATTTTTAATTATATAATATTCTATGTCTTTATCTTTCAAGGTAAGCATACCTTTGTCGAAATCAATAAATACAGGATTAGGATATGTTGCTGCAAGTTGTGTTTTTCCTGAACCACTAGGGCCATAGATAATTACACGTTTAACTAGATTGGTTATATCTGATGTTCTGGCCATTAGGACTCCTTTGAATTATTACATATTGGTGTTATTTGATTACTTGACATATTAAGAATTCTTTACCATACATTATATTTTATTCTCACTACGTGATTTTTTATCTACGAAATCATCAGATTCCATAAGATACGGAATTTGTATTTTTTCTTTAGAGGTACATATGTTAAAATAATCACATCTACCATACTTAGATACACAAGAACTATAACAATGGGGGAAATACTGTTCTCCTTTGGATGAATATTCTTGGATATAACTAGCAATGTCAAAAAGTTCTCGCTCGAAGGATTCAATATTGACACTAAGAGGAAAATATTGTGTATTGAATTCTACCTTTAGTCCCTTGACTTGATTTTTTATCTGTACTGCATCAACAATAAACCCAGCCACGTTATCAAAGAGTTTGGCGCATATATAACTGTATAGCATTGTTTGATAACTTAACTCGAAGCCTTGAAAATACCAATCAGTTAAGGCCATAGAGGTTACTTTTATGTCAGTGATATATCTTTTTATTCTACGCTGTTCGAAGTAATCTATGAAGCCAATTATCGAGATGTCGTCGCCATATTTTATATCAAAGCCTACCTCCACAGCAGGTTTATTCTCAAGAATAATTATATCCTTGATTTTGTCTGGATATTTCTCAAGATATAGTTTGAATGCTGAGTTTACATTCATAACGATGGATTTAACATCGGTTAGGGTGTTGATTTTGTCTACGACTTCAGCATAAGTAAGACCGTCTTTGAAGTAGAGTTCGAAGGCTTTGTGGAAAAGTGATCCTTGAAGCATAGCGTTGCTTGAAGGTTTTATTCTCTTGAGTACGTTAGCAAAGTACCATTTTCGCGGACATTCTGAGTATGTATTTAGTTGTGACGCGCTAAGATGCATTTTGAGACCCCTTTTCTAACATAAGT
>Ga0307992_1001277_pt1 | contig 15021 bp, 12 predicted proteins | sample EllFjometagen133_FD_203162 | JGI IMG/M metagenome (GOLD analysis project Ga0307992, IMG submission 203162) | Marine microbial communities from Ellis Fjord, Antarctic Ocean - #133 | ecosystem: Environmental > Aquatic > Marine > Unclassified | place: Southern Ocean | collected 2014-10-08
AGAAAAATACTCTATCTTTTTTATATTACAACATACTTAATTATGAATAAAGAATCAGGAAATAAAGCTAAAAAGGCCTTAATTATGATGTGCATACCATTAATTGCAATTATTTATGATACGGCTCAGTGTATCGCATTTAAGTATAAACTTTATTTATATTCATTTAGTGTTTTAGGTGTATAATTTCCTCCTCCTCCAGAACATATAGGCAATGCACCATACTCTTTAACATGGGTAGAAGTCAAAATCTTCTCTAGTAAATCTCTTTTAGAATTGCTATCTAAAGTGAAAATAGTCAATTTGATCTTGTACCCATTATGATAATAACTTGAGATACTGTAATTTGATTGGGTTTCATGTGCATTATCCATTCCTTTTTCAGAAATAATATGGTAAAAACGTTTTTGTTCTGCCTCTGTCTCTCCAATATAAATAATGCTCCCATCCTTATTAGGATAATTAACATGTCTTTCAATGATTTCATAAATATATAATATGTTATTTTTATTGATATCATTCTTTAAACTAATCTTAATATTCTTTCTAAGATTACCTTCCATTATATAATCAGACAAAATGTTCTTACAAATTGAAAACTCATAATACTTATTATAAGTTATTTTACTTAAAATTATACTATCCATAATTTCTATATTACTCCCAACCTTTCATAAAATTTTGAATCCACATCAAAAGTGTAGACTCTTGAATAAGAATACTTGCTGTAATATCTTTTCCATTTCCAGGTAAATCTTCCAAATATAACTTATTAAATTAAGAAATTAATTCCTATAGAAACTGCAAAGAGCACAATTACAAAAATACCAAAAATTGTAATTTTTTTATTAATCGATTTTTTAATCTGTCCAATCATATCTAAATTTGATTCTAAGATATCATTTACACTTTTATTAATCTTTTGAACTGAATTATCATCAGAATTTTTAATAGTCTCTTCAATCCGTTCAGACATTTTCAAATTAGAATCGTTGATTTCTTTTAAACTGTTTTCAATTTTTATTACATTTTCTTCAAAGCGCTTAAGTGTTTTATCTACTGTCACTTCAGTTACATCTTTTACCAAAGTGCTCATTTCATTTGTTAAATTTTTCACTTCTCCCAGAAGATTGCGTAATAACTCAGAACTCTTAATAAGTTCTTCTTTTCCCTTAGAAAATGAAATTACTTCTCTCTCTAAACTAGTAATGTTTTCTAAAGCAAGTTCAATTCTTTCTTTCACATCAACTACTTTTTCTTTTTCCATAGTTTATTTCTCCTTCTTAATATAGTAATCTATTTGTTTAGTCAGTTTATCTATATGTAATAAGATTGGAAAATCTCGCATGTCATCATCAATCTTATCTGATACACTAATTTCCTTGTTTGTATCGAGAACATCAAACAAGTCTTCCACCAACATTACCATTGTATAATACAATTCTTGGTTTCTAATATATGCCTTCTTCATAACAAATAATGTAAAATCGAATAGCACGTCCTGTTCTATTGAATAATTTTCCTTGGAAAATTTGATCGCAGCTTTGAAGTCATCAATGATTGCGGATACTTCATATTTTTTTGAGTATAATTCAGACATTGATCTTAAAAATAGTAACCCTGGATGATCCGGTGTTGATTCCAATTCTCTTGAAACTTGGCCACGTAGTTCCGCCGCTTCGTTAGAAGACCTGATACCACCAATTCTTTCTCCCAAATCATTAAGTTGTCCATCAAATAATTCAATTATTTTACTGAAGCCCATATCTTCATTCTCTAATACCTCATTTATTGATGTTGAATAAGTTGATTCAAAATATCTAATAACACGTTGTCTTATTTCTTTGTCTTTATTTCGCGATTTAAGAGCTGCTTGAGAAAGCTGAACCATTTCTCTAATACCCCTTCTTCTTCCTCGCTCAATCGTGTCATAAATAAAATCAAGTAACACATTTGCCATGTGAAGTATAAATCCCTTTGGATCAGAATCTTCGAATTCTTCTGCTTTAACTCTTTCGGATTTAACACGGCCTTCATTATAACCTCGAATATAGTCGCAGTACTTGTCTATAATTTCAATTCTTTCAGCATGGGCAAAGGTCATATTGTACTCGTTCGAAGAATAATCAACAGTATAATCATCGATAACCCCTAATACAACTAATCTTTGAATTGCCTTTTCTAAATCATTTCTTTCCTGTCCTTTTTTGACTGTTATTGTGAAGTGAGTCTTAATAGAATCTTCATTTTCATAAAGTTTATCTATAATACTTTGGATTTCCTCTAACTCCTTTGTGATTCCTTTGAAAGAATTAACATGAAAGAACAACATTCTTGATATATCATCTCCATCTTCTCTATGAAGATTCTTAATATATTTTTTTACTTCGTCAAGTGTTGTATTCACGTCTAGAAGGTGATTATTTATCCTACTGTTATCATTCGAAAAAACAATAATACATTCTGCATCATCACGATCTCGTCCGGCTCTTCCTGCCTCTTGATAAAAAGATTCAATTGAACTCGGAATACCAAAATGTATAGTATATCTTATATTAGGTTTATCAATACCCATTCCAAAAGCTTTTGTAGCTACAAGAAGTCTGAGTCGGTCCCTTTTATATTTCATAGCAGTATTCTTTTTCGTTTTATTCCATTCTCTTTTATCAAAATCCTTGGGCGCTGATCCCGCATAGAACCCAACCTTTGTTCCAAGGTTTTTAGCAAGTTCTTGACTAACAGGAAACACACCGTAATCTCCATTTACATGTGGACAAAATACAATACCACAATAAGCACTCTCATCTTCTGAGTTAAGAAATTTATTAGAAGATACCCCAAATTTTTGTGGTAAACTATTCCTTACAATTTCTGAAATTAATTGAACTTTAGTATCACTAGAAGTATCATGAATAGAATATTTTAATTCCTTTCTATCAAATGTTTTAGGTGTAATAATGGCATCGAACTCTAATATGCTTATTTCTCTTTGAACATCTTTTAATACAGCAGTCGAGGCTGTTCCTGTAAGAGCAACTAAAACAGGATAATCTTCATTCTTTTTAAATACTTCTCTTGAATTCTTTCCTATATTTAGATATGCTGTTCTAAAATCATGCCCCCATTCAGATACGCAATGTGCTTCATCAATAGCCACAGTAAATACACTATTAGTTACAAGTAGTGCTTTAACTTCATTTCTGAAATTCTTCATCTGTAGTCTTTCTGGTGATATATAAACTAGAGATACATTATTGCTCCTCATCCACTCTAGCTTAGCATATCTTAATTTTCTATCAAACACAGAATAAATGGCGATTGCATTATCTATACCCTTTATCGATAAATTGTCTAGTTGATCATTCATTAATGATGTGATTGGAGAAACTACAAACGTTTGTCCTGGCACAATCAGAGAAGTAAGTTGATATATTAAAGACTTCCCACTACCAGTTGGCAAAAGTACTATTGAGTCCTTTTTCAATAATACTCTTTCGATTGTTTCATATTGTCCTTCCTGAAATACATCAAATCTAAATACATAATTCATTAAGAATTCTAGAGATTCTCTATGTGCAACTTCCGGTGAATAGGTATCAAAACTGTCAATTTCACAGAAAAAATCATCTTTGAATGATATGTCTTTGATAATCATTTGCCTAGCTGAAGTGATATGGTTTGCAAAGCTTATTCCCATTGTATCGTCACTCAAAGTATCAGATATTTCAATATTGAAAGCAATATCAAAATTGTAAACACTATTAAAACAAGCAACTAATTGCTTAAGTTCTGCTACAGCCAATTTTCCAATTTTTTTGATTTCACTGGAATTGAAAGCTTTGGTATTTATGTTAAGATAGATAATGTCTTCTCCTAGGATATACCCCTGTTCCATCGATTTCATTATCGCTATTTGTAGCTGATGAACAACTTTCATTGCTATATGGTGTTTCTCTAAAGTTGAATACCCTTCTTTACTCTTTGTAGTCTTTAGTTCATTCTTAAGATTCTTAATAATTTCGGAATTAGCATCATCCAATTCACTGTTTTTTATTCGGCAAACTATATAACCAGCTTGTCTTAATGCCTCATCCCTTTTGATATCTTTATCTATATGTAAAATATGTTCATCTCCGTCAAGTTCAATAACAATATTTTGATTATTACTACTTATCAAGAAATCTATTCTCTGCGATTGTAAATCAAAATCGTTAGAATTAATTAAGGATCCTAGTTGTACTTGTGTAATTACATGTGAAGCCCAATTACTGCCCAAGGCAACTTGTAATACCTCATTAATGAATCTTTCCTCAAGTTCACTGTCTGTAGAGTTTTGCACATTTGTATATTCCAAAAAATTGTCAATTACATCAATATTTTCAGAGTTAACTTTCCCAAACTCAATTAGTTGAATATACAATTTTTCTACTTTAAGAGAGTTCAATGTAATTTTTCCTCTGCTTAATAGACGAAGAAGTAATGAATAAACTTGCTTACTCTTATCATCCACTTGTTTTCTAGGTGATAATACATCTAATCTGAATTTAGTAAATGGTTTCAGCTTTTCTAGTTTTTCAGTGTAAGATAATTCTCTTAATATTGCTTCTGACACACCTAAAGAATTAAAGAAATACGTTTCATGATCTGCTGTCATCGCTCTAGCATAAATGTTTCTAAGCTTAAATTGATTTACTTTCGCTGTCATAACTTTCGCTGTCTCAATATTCTCTTTCACTAAATGATTTTGATTTCTTTCTTCATTAACCTTACCAATATCTACTGTTGCTTTGCATTTAGGATATGTTGAACAACCCCAAAACCTATTTCCTACATTTTTTCCCTGTTTTGCTATACGTATAACCATTTTGCTACCACATTTTGGACAGTTCATAGGCATCCTCCTCAAATAATAAATATAAATTAGTTCATTGTAAAGTGAACTACTTTTTATTCCTTATATCAATTAAATTATACTCCTCTGTAAGTAGTTAGTAAAGTGTGCTTAAACTAATGGATTGTCTACACTTTTTTAAACACTTCTAGAATAGACATGATTCATTTTGTAATTAATGGACATCATATAACACAGACTGCTGTGTAATCTAAATTTGTTATACCAATTAACATATTCAAATAATTCTAATTTCAATTGTTCTAATGACTCAAATCGTTTATGACAGAACTCTGTCTTAAAGACTTTGAATAACATAACCCTTGCCAGCATTAATATTACCAAATACAAATATTCTCATATTAATCAACTATGCTATTTTAATATTTCTATCTCTTAATAATTTAATGTATAAGTACACTGTAGGTATGAAGTCAAATAACATTCCTAATCCAAACATAATAGCAATTCCATTTAATGTAGGTTCAAATACTCCAGTTTTAAATAGAATGAACGCTCCACCATAGAAGATAATATTAACAATCAGAGATTGCCAGAGCATATAATCTGTTCTCCCCACTCCATAGAAAGTAGAATCCATTACATTGTTATACGCAAATGTTATATAAAATACTATTTGTATCACAATCAAACTAAATACTTTATCATAGTCTCCCACATTCATAATATTATTTAAAAATGGTTTCCACAACGGTATAGATACTAACCATATTATTACTACTATAGTAGTTACTGTAAAATACCCTTTTGTTTTATTCTTAATTTGTTCATCCCCTTCGGATGTTTCTTTCTTAATTAACTCACCTAGAGCTAGTATTGGAAGTAACATCCAGAACCAAATGAATGTATTAGCTACCCAGAATGTGCCCTGCTCATTTACTACATTGATCATCCTAATTATCATTATCATAAAGGCAAAATTTCTGACAAAGGATTCTATACCACTAAATCCACCAACTTTAATCCACTCTCTTTGCCATTTAAAACTTAAGTTGCTGAAGTATTCTTTGATTTTCATAGAATACTTTTTATTTGTTCTTATGACCATATATACTAACATTACAAAATTAACAATGATATTAGTGTATGCTATCCCATTAACACCAAGATTTAAGCTTATTCTTAATTCACTTATAAATAAAGAATCAAGTAATATAGTAAGAATCATCTGAATAAGAAGAATAAAATAGATATCTCTCTTATATCCTTTAAGAATAAATACTACCATTAAGAATTTAACAACATTACTAAACAAGATTCCAATTAACTCATATCTTATATAGCCTACTGTTCCATTTATTAGATCAGGATTTTGTGCCATCCCTACAACAATTGGTCTAGCAAATATAAACATAATTAAGCTGAAGACAAATATAAGTCCAAAAGTAGTTAATAATCCGGTTTTGATTTTGTTTTTCGTCTCTTCTATATTTAGAATAGTTTTACCAATTAAGAAGAACAAAGGTAAAATCAAAGCTTCTTGAATAACTTCAAAAATCAAATTCACATATTGTAATTGTGAAGCAATATTATATCCCCAGTCTCCTGGAAGATTACCTAAAAAATTAAATCTCACAGTAGTATAAATTGTGGGTAGTAACCAAGTAATAAATATAGCTAGAAACAATTTATAATCAAATCTCTTTAAACTTTTTAACATGAATTCTCTCCTTTTCAATTATTTATTCATTTGATGTTATATCATGGCATTAATTCAAAACCTTGATAGATTTTAATATGTACTAAAAGCATCAAAAGTGCTGTCGTGAATTTTTGCAAAAATCTTAATTTCCTATTCACATTGTATCACTAATCAATTAATGCTTTAAAGTTTCTTTCATTACTGAATTAACCTATCATCTTCCTTATTTTATTTTTGTTTTGTTTAACCCAGTTTTTTGATTCTATGACCCAGTTTTTTGTCTTTAAATAATATATATTTTCTTTTGGAAAACTATCCAACACCCGTTCCATTGTAGTTAGCATTTTTTTTGCAAAATCCTTTGCTATACTTTCATCGCCATATATAAATATCATGTGCTGCATTTGTGAAATTAAATCATTTGCATTTTTACTTGCATCACTAATGTTTAACCACAACCATAATATATAGGTTATGTCTTCCCATCTCTCACCAATAGAGGCACAATCCCAATCAATAATAGCAAAAGGCATATTTCTTCGAAATACTACATTGCATGGTGATAAATCATGATGACAAATCACCTTGTCCCCTAAGAAATTATTTGATATATCGTGCATCTTTCGAACAATTTTAATAAATTCTTCGAGTTGTTTCAATGTTGTTGATCCAATATCACTAGGAACATAGCCACTTATATAACCAAATTTATTTCTGCCTTTTTCATCTAGTCCAATGTATTTTGGAGCTGACATAAATCTCGACTTTTCAAAATATAGTAGTAATTCCTTGATAAGCTTGTCGTTTTTTGTGGGTTGTCTATACACAATTTGTCGATTTTTTATTACCTCTTTTGTAATTCTTCCTCCAGATAAATGAAAGTCACCATTATTTGAAATAACATTTGATATTAACCTAGAATCATTAATATCCATATATTTTTGTTCATCCTCTTTTTTGCCATGATAGTCTGTTCCTGCGGATGTAATAAAATTGTATTTGTCTATCATACTTAATAGAAATCTATTTTCTTCAATAGTATACTTGCCATAGTATGCTTCTAATCCATCTATATTGAGCAATGATAACTCACTACACAAGTAATCAATCTCATGATTTTTTAAAGATATTTTACTGCTATAATCTAACATTTCATACGGGTGCGCCCAAATAGCATATCCATCAGACCTATGAATTATATCGATAACTTGCTTTACAGTAGGTAAGCATACACTGAAATTAGACTCTTCATTAATAAAGTGAATAGCATCAATGAAATTTTTAGTTATTCCCTTTTTAAGTAAGTAATGCGCTAGTTTGGTCCGTGAAGAGAAAAATATATTTTCGGCGAACTCGATACCGTTTTGCTTAAGTTTTAAACAAAAAGCCTTAATAGCATCTTCTCTTTTTATAATAATATCGTTGAATAACCTTGATAATTTATCTGAATCGAAATCATAACCTAAGACATGTATTGAATAATTTGAATTATAAAAATTCAATTCATAATCTAATTGAGATGTGAATTCAATGCCATTTATTTTTTTAACCTTTCCAGAATAGGACGACAATAAAGAAGTTGATTCTAATGAATCGTGATCAGTTATTGAAATTATCTTTATTTCGTTAGATTCAGCCATTTGAAACAATTCGGGAATTGTTTTCTTACCATCACTTAATGTAGAATGCATATGTAAATTTATCTTCATATTCAATCTCCTTATCCTAGTGAAATTAGTATTGTTATTACACTAATTATTAATAGTGAAAGTCTCTTTTCTTATTGTTGTCCGTTTTAAGGAAACACTTTCATGACACTCATTTTATTTTTACACATTTTTTCCTCAAGAATAACATTTGGAATTTAGACTAATTATTCTGTAAAAAACTTTTTATTCTTCTTAAATAAAACATATTTCAGAAATCTGTAATCAGCGTAGCACTTAATTTCGGAACTGCTTATATTTAGCACTTTAGATATTTCAAAACAAGCTTTTAGATAATTATCGTAATGTTTACTTTCTCCTGCCATGTAAGCTTCTGCTTTTTTGGGGATATAATCACAACTACAAATTTGCCACCAGTCTACATCTATGCTTTCAAATACAGTTAAATTGTCATCCTTAACATTTCTAACTATTTCATGAATCTCTTCAGTCGCTAATACAAGCTTTGCTGCATAATCTTCATATATAGATGGAAAATCAGAAATCGTAACATTAAATATTCCATCTTCTATTTCTTTCAAAACCTCATAATAATAGCTTTCTTCTGTTTTATAATATCTTTCAGTAATTGCTTTTTTAAGTTTCATAATTTTTAAATTTATATCATCTGATGGATTGTAGATACTTTCAACTACCAGACCTTTAAAAAATTCTAAAACTTGGCCCTGCAAAATTTCAAGTAACTCATACCCTATTTTGAAAATATCATTACAAAAATCTAATAATTCTGATACTATAACATTCATCCTATAACCCCAAGCATTGTCTGGATCATTAACATATACATTTACAGATAAATCCGAATCAACTGATTTAAAATCATGCGTCCAAGATGCAAAAACATATTTTTCATCAACTTTTAAGTTAGTTGGATGCTGACCAAAAACGGATCGTATATGTTTAAAATAATCTATATCACTTTTATTGGTTATTCCTAAAAAATCATCATGTTTCATATTTGAAAGTCTTGTATTTATGAATGTGTCTAAATTTATAATCATTTTTTCATACTCTTTCTTAGATAAAGACACAATATGAGATAAACCTTCAATGCCATCTACAATTAAATTTACACATGAAATCAACTCCATAATAAAAAATGTTTTATCATTAATTCTGTAAATGCTAAAATCAGTAAAACTGTATCCATTTACTCTTTCAATAGAAAAGTCTATCCAGTCTTGAATAGAACACATCTTATCCCATTTCTTAAGCATATTTGTTTTGCTAGCATATGCTAGAAAAGAATTCTTGAAACCTTGGTAATACATAAAATATTCTTTATATGATGTATCTAATGTTTTTATTTTTGTTAAATAATCCATTATATTTTTGCTCCTTATGAGTTAAGAATTTTTCTACTTATCATTGATTTCATTAAGTAATCTATTTGAAAAATCTACCGCGTCCTTTTCAATCTCTTGATTAAGATATTCAATATCAATGCCATCCGACTTTGGCTGAGAATAACACTTGAATTCCGTGTCCCAGATACATATATTCTTTTTAACTTCATCATAATTCATTCCACTATTTAACAAATCTATTTGCCTTTTTTGATACGCGTGTCTGGATTCGTGAAATGAAACTAATAATACCTCACTAATTTCTGCTTCATCTACCCATTTACGATTAAATATTATGGTGTTAGACTCTGGTAAATACATAGAAGTAATATGCTGATGGCTTTCGAAATTCTCATAAAACTCAATTACCGGCTCTAATATATTAAGTTTTTTGCATGCAAACTTTATTCCATAAATTGCTATCTGTTCATTCATGTTTTAAACCTCAACATGAATAATATAAAAGTTTTTATGTTTTGTCAACTAAATAACGATTTAAAAACTTGAAAAATATATACTTTTTTTCAACCTATATACAGACATTGAAGCTATAACTGTTTTCTAACAAGGGTATAAACAGAATCTACAACCTCTACTTCGAAAGTTTGATTTATATACTGAAAACAAAGTTGTTTCTCTGAAAGATCGCACAAGGAAATAATCTCATTAGTAATAGTATTAAATTCCTTCAGATAATAGTCAACTATGAATACGCAGTCCTTTTGAAACCCAAGAAATAAAAGCAAGGGAAATTCACCAAATTCACTTCTTATACATTCATTAGGAATTATTTTCAAGATGTCTTCACTCTCTACTTGAAAAATGGTATCAACATATTGCTTAAGTTCTATAGATAACTCACTATATATTGTTTTATAATCCCTCAAATGAAGTTTGTCGCTATGTGTTTGGACTCTACCTAAAATGGGAAACTCAAAAACTTTTTCAATCTTGCTATACTTTGGTCCATTCCCATATATATTAGGAATATATGAAGTTATACCTTCTGATAAAAAGTCATATTTGTTATTTGATATTAAAAACAGAAGTAATTTTCGATGAGTATGCAATTTTTCAGTGTAACACTTTCTGGTGTAGAAAAAGTGAAACTTATCAAAATCATTAGCTTCTATAACATAATCAAGCAATGATTTTCCAAATTCATCCGGTTGAACTGGCATGTCTCTTAGTTTCATATCCATAAAATCCTGTGATACAAATTTCTTTAATTCCGATAAATTATTCATACCACAATATATCAATTGGTCCAGTGATATATGTAAATATTCAATAATTTTAATAATGTTTTCTGCATGAGGAAAACTTTCGCCATCCTCAGTCCTTTGCAATGTTAGTACAGAAAGACCAGTTGTTTCAGCGAGTTCTGTTCTAGTAACGTTCTTCTCAATCATTATTTTCGTTAAATATTCACCTATCTTCTTCTTATCCATAAATTCCTCCTAAGTTATTTATTATAGATGTTCTATTATCTAAATATAATTATATCACTAATAATAAATATTTAAAGCAAGCCATATATATTTAATAAAAAAACAAAATCTTATAATAAGATTCCGTTAATTGGTTAGATATAATTAAGCTCAATACAATATATTAAAACGAAATATTCGTGACTCTACAGATTCAAAAAAAACCACTATCTGAATAAATATAATCTCCTCAGCAGATATTTTTATATCTCTGTTTTCTCATCCGTCTTAAAGCCCAATTCTTCTGACATCTCTTTTATATATAGAGGATTGTTTATCTGCTTAAGATTTTCTGGTGATTGTATATCTGCATTTTTAAAAATGTATATCGCTACTTTTGTAGAGTTGTATTTTATAGCATAATCAAAATGAAACTGAGTTAGCAGCCCATCATATTTCATGAAATAATATTCAACTATAAAAACTATATTTCGTTCCAAAGCCATATAGAATATTTTAGGATAATCGTTTTGCTTTTCTCCTATTCTTTCGTATGGCAACATATCCAATATTTCTTTAGACTTACAATTAAGAATACTATCAAAAAATCTTTTATGTCTTTTGTCTAACTCATAATATTCCACCCATCTATAAACTGGCTTCTCACCATCAAAATATAAAACTTTATCAAGAAATGGAAACTCGAATTTTTTCTTTACTACAAACACTTTTTTCAAGCTACCATTACTACTTTCAACGTTATATTCAATTACTTTTTTTAGAAACTCGAACTTATTTTTCCTTACTAAAAAACTCATTAGTTCCAAATTATTATGTAATGTTTCAACAAATAATCTCTTATCATAAAACAATTCAAACTTTTCAAAATCATTAAACTCTATCACATAATCTAATAATGTTTTCCCTTGACTATCAGGCTGTACTATAGTTTCGTTTAAATCTATATCATCAATGGGTTGTTTAACAAATTTTCTTAATTCAGTTTCTCTGTTTTTACCCCCATGTAAAAGTTTATCAATTGATACATCAAAATACTTTGAAAGCTTAAGATATTTTTCAGCATAAAAATAGCCTTCACCGCCTTCATGATCGCATATTGTTTGCCTTGTCACACCGATTACTTTGCCAAGCTGAGCCTGACTAAGTTTAATATTTCCTTTTAATACTTTTTTTTCTCTAAGTTTTCTTAGATACTTTCCATTTTCCATTGTTCCCATAAATAAGCCTCCTCAGAATCGGGTCTTTATTTTCTATTACTGTAAGTTTATAGCTGTCATAATTATGATACCCTCTGTATTTTTGAAACTGACACTTTTTTGGAAGCAATAATGAATAACCTCAAATATGTCAACCTTAGGATGCTAATCGCTCAATTCAGTAAGAATTACAATACTATTTAGTAGATCCTTTATCTAAATTCCATTGTATCACAAGATTCTTGGGAGTTCAAGCCAATTACCTTAAACTGGAAGTTATATATGGCTTAATTTAGCCATATAGTATAATTCTGAATGCATTTTACAAACAATTGTCACCCTTAAACTGTCAACATCGCTGTAATCCAGTAATATAGCCAATATATCATACTTATATGTTCCTAATTCTATAGAAATCTATATAGCCCAGAACAACCAAATACCACGAAATTTATATTTTCGCAGTATTTTTGTCAGGCTGTAAACTACATTGGATATTTTCATTTGAGACTAAATTTAGCATTTCGGCATACCTCAGATTTATGTCCATGGTCAGCTTTGTCTTAGAGGTAACGTCAATGCGTTCAACTATTTGTTTAATTAACTCTTTAACTTTTAGACGCTCAGATTCAACTGTCGTTTCAAGCGTAGATGTAATATCCGACAAGAAGAATTTCACCGTTTCAATAGAGATGTCAAGTGGTGCTGATTCAACGATTTTGTCACTCATATCAAGTTCTTTTAGAAGTGAATTCAGTTCTACTATTTTATTACTTATTTTTATTGCATCTTCTTTCAGTTCATCCGCCTCAATAATACCTTCAGAAAATAGTTTTCGAAGCTCAATTTTCTTTGATGAAAATTTTGCAATTTCGATTTCAAGTAATCTTTTTCTTCCATCAGTAGAGTGTTCGTCTATAGTGTTTTCTGCTATATAATTATATAGAGTATTTGCTAATTCTTCTGAGTTGAGTTTTTTTGCGATTCTCTTTATTGCAATTGGATCAATCAAATCAACTCTAACTCCATTTGAATGACAAGCTGTTATACCCTTATTATGAAATTGTGAGCACTGATAATATAGTCTTTCAACTTTACCGTTTTTGGTTTTATAGACTGATTTCGAGCCAACCATTTTACTTCCACACTCTGGACAAGCAAGTACTCCAGCTAACAAGTATTTGCCAACAGATGGTTTTTTTCGTTGATTAGTTTTCATTCGATCTTGTACCTTTAACCAATCTTCATATGTAATGATCGCTTCATGGTTCCCTTCCACAAATATTGGACTTGTTGCTAATCCTTTTCTTCTTTTCTTATTCCAATCTTTGTACTTACCATATCTTATATATCCTGCATATAAAGGATTTTCTAAAATTGTTTTTACAGTATTAATTGCAAATAATCTATTATACTTAGTTCTGATTCCATCTTTGTTTAGTCTATTTACAATTGCTTTGTATCCATGTCCTCCTATATACATATTGAATATTTTTTCTATGATTTCCTTCTCTTTTTGATTAACTACAATTTTCATTGTTTTACCATCTGGAACGCGATCATATCCAAGGATTTTACCTGAGCCATATATCTTACCTTCTCTCGCTCTTCTTTCTGCTCCAGCACGTGTTTGCTCAATAATAACATCTCTTTCCATCTCAGCGAATATTCCTAGTAATTTTATCATAAGGCTGCCTATTGGAGTTGATGTATCTATACCATCGTCTATTGCTTTAAAATATACACTATTCTTTTCAAATTCATAAATCATATTTTCCAAATCTCTTGAATTTCTTGCTAGTCGAGATATCTTTGTTACATATACTTTTGATATAATTCCAAGTTCAACATCGCGCATTAATTGTTTTAATCCTTCTCGTTCAACCATACTCTTTCCAGTGATTCCACCATCTTTATATAGGATATATTCTCTTTTTTCTCTTTTAGCTTCCTCTATCAGTTTCTCTTCTTGATCTTCAAAGGAGAAACCTTCTTTGAGTTGTTTTTCTGAACTTACTCTTATATACAATCCAATCTTTTTATTATCATTACTATTCATTGTTTTTCTCCTTATCTTTTTTTTTTAATCTCATTACTAGAAGTTCGTATAATAATTCTAGTATTTTGTTTTCTTTCATGTTTTCCATATGATACACCTTCCATTATTTATTCGATATAATTATCGTTAATGGCTTGTTAGGTGTTCCATAGAAAACTAAGAACTAACTAACATATAAATAAAAAAAGAGTTTAGTTTTCACCAAACTCCTTGTTGTGATGTTCTCTTATACTATAGTGATCTCCTATTGCATTTACTATCAAATGATCCAACAGTTTTAATCCCACACTCTCACAGGCTTTGGCTATGTTCCTTGTTGTTAATATATCCTGTTCTGAAGGTGTTAAATCTGATGATGGATGATTATGACCCATAATGATTGAAGTCGCATTACTGAGTATTGCAACTTTTAATATGTCTTTAGGAGATATCACTATGCAATTCGTTGTCCCTTTATATATTATAGAAAAATGCGTTGGGACATTTTTTACATCTAAACAGATTATTCCAAGACACTCTTGCGAATTATCTCCAAACATATCTCTAAATATAGTTGCGCCCGTAGTTGCATCATTTATTGGTTTGACATTAAGAATTGCATTATCCTTTTTCTTTAAATATGTTTCTACTATTTCCATAATTACTTCCATTGTTTTGTGTTATGCATTACAGTGCAATCTTTTCAAAG
>Ga0307992_1001278_pt1 | contig 15020 bp, 18 predicted proteins | sample EllFjometagen133_FD_203162 | JGI IMG/M metagenome (GOLD analysis project Ga0307992, IMG submission 203162) | Marine microbial communities from Ellis Fjord, Antarctic Ocean - #133 | ecosystem: Environmental > Aquatic > Marine > Unclassified | place: Southern Ocean | collected 2014-10-08
AAAAGAGTCTTTTATGGGAAGGAAACCTCAAAACGACCGTAAATAATGTAGTATTGTTTAATGTTCTGCATAGACCAGATTTTGTCGTAAAGATGGATGATTATGATATCGCGATTGAAATTAAGTGCGGCTCAAATGGATCATCAATTCGCGAAGGATTAGGGCAGTCGCTTTGTTATAGCAATTGTTATGATTATGTTGTCTATCTGTTCATTGATACGTCTTCAGATAAACATATTAGAGATAGTCTAAGTCTAACAGATGGAAAAGAATTATCAATCGTTGATGAACTTTGGGCTAATCATAATGTTTTATTTTCAGTCGTCTAGTTGTATAATATACCATGACAAGTAATGAAGAAGTATCAGAGATATGTAAAATTGGTAAAGGCTATAGGAATGTAGTCTATCAATCATCAAAAACGGGCGGAACTATAATCTTATATGGTTATGATGAAAATGGACGCCCGGCCACCTTTAAAATTCCTCACATCTGCACGGCTAAATATGAAGTCAAATATCCAACCAATCAAAAGAGCATTTTCAACACGAATATTGCTACAAAGAATTTTGACACAAGTTATGAACGATGGAAATGGCTTCAGTCACTTTCAGATAATGTAAAAGTATTTGAGGCATTCAGACCTGAAGTAGAATTCCTTCATCAACATTTCTCTAGAGACTTCCTTAAAGAAGATTTCAACACACAGCCTCTTAGAACTCATTATATTGATATTGAAGTAGCAGTCGAAGACACATGGTGTGAGCCACAAGAAGCTGGATTCCCTATCAATCTAATTACAATCTATGACTCTCATTATAAACGATATTACAGCTGGGTTCTCGGTGATGTAAAGAACACTCTAGATGACAAAGACATCATCATCTTCAAATTTAAGGATGAAGCTGAACTTCTGAAGAGCTTTCTAGATTGGTTTAAAATCAATTATCCAGATGTAATCACTGGCTGGAATATTCGTAACTTCGACATAGTGTATATCATCAGAAGACTTGAGAATGTGTTAGGCATTAAAGCGGCTGAACAAATATCACCAGTCAGAAAATATAGATATAGAGAAGGTCATGATGTCAAAGGTCGCCCAACTGCAAATTATACCATCGAAGGTATCACTCAGCTTGACTTATTAGTATTGTATCGTGATAAGTTTAAAATTGCTCAAGCGCTTGATGGTGGTTATAATCTTGATAATGTAGGCGAACATGAACTAGGTGAACGTAAGTTACAATATGAAGGTACGTTCAGAGATTTCTATAGACGTGATTTCCAAAAGTTCTTTGAATATAACATACGAGACGTTGAACTTACTGTCAAATTAGAAGAGAAGCTTCAATTGATTCCACTTGCTAGACGAATTTCAACATTTGGTCTATGTGAACTTGAGTCAATTTATTACTCATTGCCATATCTTATAGGTTCACTTAATTTATTCTCATATCAGCATCTTGATAAAGTATTCCCATCATATAGGAATGCCGTTGCCGACACTAATACTTCATTTGAAGGTGCATACGTCTTTCCAACTGAGGCTGGATTTTATAAAGAAGGCGTAGCATGTATCGACTTGAATTCACTCTATCCAAATACTATCATTTCTATTAACTGTTCACCTGAAACAAAGGTTGGTCAACTTATCAATAACGAAGATGATACATACACTATAAGAGGTAATAATGGAAAATCTAAAGATATTACATCTGACGAACTTACAAAAATCTTAAATGATAAATGTATCCTATCTAAAAATAATACACTCTTCTTAAAACATGATCAACGAAATGGCATTATTCCGCAATGGTCAGAATATTTTTATAATTACAGAAAAAATACTAAAAAGACAGAATATAAATATGTTAAGGAATTGTCTAAATTAGAAAAAGATGATCCATTATATGATGAAGTAAATAGCAAGGTTAAATTATATCATTCTATACAAATTTCAATTAAAGATGCTATTAATTCTGTATATGGCATACTTGGAACTAGATTCAGCCCAATTTATGATGTTGATCTAGCACAATCAATTACGTTGAATGGACAATTTGTTAACAAATCTGTTGCTACATTTGTAGAAGAAGAATTCAAAAAACGGTATGATATTGAGTATGATTTTAGACCCTCAATTGCGGGCGATACCGATTCAAATTTTTTAAATATCAAGCCTCTTACTGAAAAATATGCTAAAAAGTTTGACATAAAACCAATGTTATCAAAGTTCACTAGAACTCAATTTAAAGAACTATCAAAAGAATTGGATGACTTTGTTGAAAATGATATTAATGATTATGTTGAAAATCTTATCAATACTGAATGTTATACTACAAAGGGTAATCATGTAGTTTATGGCCGAGAATACATTGCATCAGAAGGCATGTTCTTCAAAAAGAAACATTATTTAGTTCATATTATTGATGACGAAGGGACAAAAACTGATAAATTCAAATATTCAGGTATTGCTGTAAAGAAGACTCAACTTCCAGCTGAAATGAAACCATTATTGAAGCATATCTATGAAAGTACATGTAATGAACATTGGACATATGTAGAATATCAAAACTATTTAAATGAAGTATTCAATAAATTTAAAGACTATGATTTTGAGAATATTTCAATGAATCAAAAATATAGTACGGCAAAAGAATCAATTGGATATTTACAGAGTGAAAAGGGGACACAAGCTGCAGTCCGCTCTTCACATTATTATAATCAATTATTAAAGGATTTCAAACTGTCTAATAAATATGATGAAATCAGATTAGATGACGTTATTAAATATGTATATGTATTCAAAAATAACCCATATCACATTGATGTTATTGGATATAAGGATATGTTACCACAAGAATTTAAAGATATATTCAAGATCAATTATGAATTAATGTTTCAAAAACTATTCATTGATCCATTAGACGGGTATATCAATGCAATGAATTTCAATAAATATCAACCTTCTAATCAAATGGAAGTAGATATATTCAGTCTATAATGTAAATAGATAGAAGACACATTTAAGGAGTTAATATGGCATTCTCATTTAGAAGAAATAAAGAAGAAGTAAAAAAAGTTAATCCAAATATGGAGGAATTTTCAAAGTTATCAGATGAAGATTCTTTAGATAATATTATAGATAAGCATTCAGTTATTGGTACAGATACCGAAGGTTATATGAATCAACCATTCGCATCATATCAAAATTTGTTATATATGCCTATCATAACAGATAAAGCCGAGAGAATAAAACAATATAGAAATATCTCAAAATATCCAGAAGTAGATTGGTGTATTGAAGAAATCGCAGATGACTTTCCTCATCTAAATGAAAATAATGATATACTTAAATTGATAATCAATGAATCATCAAAAGTAAGTGAAAATGATAAACGTAAAAATGTACTTAATGATGAATTTGAACATTTTATAAACTTATTCAATTTTGATAAGGATTTATTTACACTTGTTAAAAACTTTGTAACTGAGGGTGAAATCGCATATGAAAATGTTATAGATCCTAAAAATCCAGATAAAGGTATCATTGCATTAAAATATTTACCAACTGAATATTACGAAACACTCATTGATACAAAAAATAATAAACCAGTTGGTATTTATTTTGATTTAGCATCATTAGAAATTGATCATAACATGCTAGTATCCGGTTCATATAATAGTTCTCAGAAATACTTTTCAGCTATTAATAGTGGAACTTCTTATACAAAAAATGATAAAATGATTCCATTACTTTGGTCACAGCTTACATATATTGCTTCAAATAATACGAATGCATCTAATACTATACATTATCCGATTATTGAAAAATGTAAAAATGTCTATCATCAATTATCACTGATGCACGATGCTGCTATCATCCTAAGAGTAACACGAGCACCAGAACGTCTTCTTTTCAATATATCTACTGGATCAATGGCTGATAAAGTTTCTAAGAATTACGTTAAACGTTTTGTAGAAGATTTCAAATCTAAAAAGACTGTTGATTCGAATGGTGACATCGGTAAAGCGTATAATCCTAGAACAATGTTAGAATCTTATTTCTTCTGGAAATCTGAAGAGTCAAATGGAACTGAAATATCCTCAGTAGGTGGAACCGCCACATATGATCAGATAGATGACATTGAATACTTCTTAATTCGTCTTTTCAAAATGTTTAAAGTGCCATTCACTCGTTTCAAACAACCTGAAAATACAATGGAACGCGATGAATCGATTACATATGAAGAATATTCATTCTTTAAACAAATCATAAGGATTCAAAATACATTTGCATTTGCATTAAAAGAATCATTTATTACACATCTTAAATTACGCAAGTTATGGGATAAGTATGATTTGAAATATCGTGATATTGAAGTTAAATTCACACCACCTGCATTATATGAAATGTATCAATCATCTAAACTTCTTCAAATCAAATCTGAATCATATGATCTATTAGCAGATAAAGAAGAATTCTCTAAACGCATCGCAATGAAGAAAGTATTTGGAATGGACGATGCCGAGATTGACGAAAACTTCAAAGAGGTTGAAAAGGAAATGCTTCAACAGTCTGTTATTGAATATTATCAAGGGAAAATTACAGATCTGGGACCGGAAGAACCCAGTCCTTCAATAAAATGGGCCAAAGATCCAGATGAAGAATAATTGAAGTTGATATAATTTAAACCTAACCAGGAGAGCTTTATTGCTCTCCTTTTTTATTATATGATAAATAGATATAATGAAACAGTTTCTCACAAAAAAGGATATAAACATGAATCAAGATCTATTTAAGCTAATCGTTGAAAACGACATGCATGATATTGAAGTTATTACAGAAAATGTTGATAATGGTGGCAAAGTCATTAAATTAAAGGGTCCATATATTATTGCAGATAAGCTTAATGGTAATAAACGAAAATATGAATATGAATCACTTAAGCCAGAAGTTGATAGGTTTATTAATGAGGTCGTTAACAAGAATAGAGCATTAGGCGAATTAGAACACCCAGATTATGCTCATATTAATCCTGAAAGATCAGCCATTCGTATCACATCTCTTAAAGAAGACAATAAAATATGGATAGGTGAATCAATAGTTTTGGCATCTGATCCATCTAAAGGTATCAGAGGCACACCACAAGGTGATATCTTAGCATCATTAATTCAATATAATACTTCATTAGGATTTTCAACACGAGGCGTCGGTAAAGTAAATGAAGGCGTGGTTAGAAATTATAAGCTATGTACCATCGATTGTGTTGCCAATCCATCTATAGGTGAATATGTTGAGGGTATATTAGAGTCAAAAGATTTTATAATAAATGAGCATGGTGATATCCATGAAGTTAAATATAACATACTAGAAAATGGCTTAAAAAATCTCTCACATGATAAAAATGAAAAAATGTATTCACTTTTACAACAGTTTTTCGCGACATTATAATAAATAATATATATGAATATAAATCTATCGGAGATAACAACATATGAAGCAAACTGAAACATTCTTAAATGCGCTAAAAGAAGGCGATTATGATAAAGCAAAAACTGAGATTTCCTCAGCTCTTGAAGATTTAACAAAAACATATATAAATAATATTATTACAAAGGAGAGTGAATAAATGAAAACAGCATTCGAAAAATTAATTGAGTCTTTCAAAAGTGACGGACTAGAACTTACTGAAGCTCAGAAAACTGGATTAAATTCATTTGCTGATGAGTTTAACACTAAAATAGATGAAGCTCGCTCTGAAGGTAAAGCTACCGCTAAAGATATTTCTATTAAGTTAACTGAAGTGGCTCTTAAAGAATATGATGTTGAAGTTAAGGAAGCAACTGAAAAATTGATTGAAGCGATTGATAAAAATTATGCGCAGAAAGTTCAACTTAAAGTTGATGAATCTGTTAAAGATGAAAGTGCTACATTAGTTGAAAAGATCGACGATTACCTTGGTCTCTATATTAAAGAACTTATTCCTGAATCATTAGTTGTTGATTATGATAAAATGCAGCGCCAAGTTAAAGCAGTAGAAACTATTAAAGAAGCATTACTTATTACCGATGATGTTGTTCAAGCTAAAGCTAAAGAAGTTTCTGAAGCAATTGGTTCTGAACTTACTGAATCTAAAGAAAAGCTTAATGCTGAACTTGAAAAGAATATGAAGCTTAATAAAGTTATTCAAATTAAAATGGCTGATGAACTTCTAGAAAGTAAAATAGAAGACCTTCCAGAATTTGAAGCTACTAAAATGCGTAAATATTTTGAATCATCATCTTCAGAAGATATTGAAGACCAATTTGACACTGTTTATGAATCAATCAAAGCTTCATTAAATACCGACGATGATGATCTTAATGAATCGAAAATTAAAGAGATTATTTCTGAAGAAGATATCGTTGATGAGTCTAAAAATGAGTCCATCGAAGACCGCCTAGATGAAGTAAATCCACTAATGGAATCATGGATTAAACGTCTTAATTCGCTACCGGCTTAAACAATTTGCTGGAAACAGCATAAACAAAAATAATAATAACAATAAAAAAGGAGAAAATTATGTTTGGTTTAGTTGACAAAAAATACCAATCAACCGTTCTCAATAAATGGGATGGCATTCTTGAAGCCGGCGCGTCTATTGGAAACGAAAGTACTAAGCTTTCTACAGCTATGGTACTCGAAACAACTCAGCGCGACTTCATTCGCAAAGGGTTACTTACTGAAACAGGAATGAGCGTTGGTGATACCAATGTTGGTGGCGGTGACACTTCTGGCATGCTCGCTACTGGCCAAATGAACTGGCCGTCGATCGTTATCCCAATGGTCCGTCGTATCTTCCCTACACTTACAGCCCACGAACTTGTTGGCGTTCAGCCAATGAATGGTCCTATCGGATTTGCTTTTGCATTCCGTGCGAAATATGGTGGTAACGGTAATCTAGGTGTTGGTAATCTTGCTGACTCTGGTGAAATCGGCCATAATACAATGAATACTGCTTATACAGGTACTTCTGGAAACATTGGTGCTACGGTTACTTCTGGTGACTATTGGGCTGCTTATTCTGGTGATTCTGGAGCGGGTGGTGGACAAGCTACCGCTACAGGTGAATACGCAACAGTTGATGGAACTTACCCTTCTGCTACTTTTGACTTCATCAAAAAAGGTGTTGAAGCCAAGACTCGTAAGCTCGCTGCTCACTGGTCTCCAGAACTTGCTGAAGATATGCAAGCTATGCACGGTGTAGATGTTGAATCCGAAATGATCAATATTCTTACATACGAAATTGGTGCTGAAATTGATCGTCAGTTAATCTCTGAACAGGTTAAAGCCGCTATCGCCGGCGGAAACACTTCCACATGGACCCCAGTTTCCGCTGATGGTCGTAACCAGCTTGAACGTATCGCTACTCTTCTTACTGAAGTTGTAGACCGTTCTAACACAATTGCTACTAACACACGTCGTGGTGCTGGTAACTTTGTTGTTGCATCGCCTAAGGTTACTACTGTTCTTCAGCGCCTAGGTTCTAACGCGTTTGTAAGAGCTGATAATGCTGCAATGCCATCTGTTCCGGCTAACGGAATCGGTGCTCTTGTTAAAGTTGGTCTAATCAACGACGGTTCACAACTTCTTGTTCGTGATACTTACGCTGGCGCATCTGGAAACTACGCGCTTGTTGGTTACAAGGGTCAACACCCTGGTGACAGCGGTATCATCTACTGTCCGTACATCCCAATTCAGTTGCAGCACGCCATCAAAGATGGAACGCTAACACCAGAAGTGGGAGCAAGATCCCGATATGGAGTTATGAACTCTGTATGGGAAGCTGCTAACTATTATCAATTCATTAAGATTGATGATATGACAGCAACCTCACTTGGTGCCGATGGCAGCCGAATTTTCATGTCATAATTTTAAGACATTAAGATTCAACAATTTAGACCTCTTCGGAGGTCTAAATTTTTGAACATTTACAGTTGGTGCTGGTATAATAACATAAGGAGTAAATTATGAAAATAGTAAAAGAAATAGAGTGTCCATTTTGTGATAAGATATATCATACTAAAATGACATTCAATAAACATCTTCAAAATAAGCATGGTTATTGTCTAAATGATGCTTCACAGTATATCAAAGATATGAATATTATAACAGAAGTCGAAAAGGCAAAATTCGAAAAGTCACAGAAAACCAATATAGAACGATATGGCGCACCGAACCCATTTCAAGTAGAAATGTTCAAAGAACAAATGAGAGAGACATGGATAGAAAATTATGGAGTTGATAATCCTGGAAAATCTGAAGAAGTTAAAAATCATATGAGAATAACATGTTTAGAACGATATGGTGTTGAATATGTACAAGCATCTGAAGAATTAAAAACCAAATTACAAGATTATTATAATGATAAATATGGAGGTCCATCGCCATTCTGTGATCCTAATGTTATTAAAAAATGTCAAGCAACTCAACGTGCCAATTATGGCGGCAAATTATATTGTCAATCTGATCATGCTCAAAATGGCTACAAATGGTACGATTACACACTTCCATCAGGTAAAATGATTAGAATTCAAGGTTACGAGAATAAGGCGATCGATATATTGTTAGAGAAGTATGACGAGTCTGATATTGTTGTTAATAATTGCATCAAAGATCACATAGGTGAAATATGGTATACATCACTAGACGGAAAAGATCATCGTTACATACCAGACATCTACATCATATCTGAGAACTTACTCATTGAAGTCAAAAGTGGTTACACGATGAAAGCAGATAAAGTGAAGAACGCTCTAAAGAAAAAATCTGCATCTGAGAAATGCAACTTTAACTTTATGGTCTTTGAATCTAGAGAAGCTGACGACTACGCATTAATTTAATCGACATCAATAATCTTATTATTTCGACCAGCATCTCTCATAGCGCTTATAACACGCTCTTGAGTATATTCAATAAGGTCCACATCATCAGCTACTTTATCCTCAAGCTGTCTAACCTTATCAACATCACATTTAAGCTTATGATCAAGAATCTCCAATCTGTTCTTATGCTTAATCATTTCCATTTGAATTTGATTGAAGAATTGAATTTGTGATTTATACATATCGACATAATCACTTACTGCAATTCTAGCGGCTTCAATCATCTTAGCGCCAGCCGATATAACCTCAGGATCTAATAGATCACTAGTCACAACATATTCATAAACTTTCTGGATGATGCCTTTACTCACATCAATTAAACTTGAGACTTCACTCAATGCACTTTCCATTGTGTGAACATTAAATTCACCTGAATTATTTGCCGCTAGATGATTCTGTTGTTCAACAATTTCCATTTGTGATTTGACATGCTCATCAATTTCTATGAGTGTCTGATTAAATGACTCATCATTCTTTTCGACTGAAAGATTATTTAGCACATCTTCAATTGATTGAATACCTAACACTTCATTTAATTTAACAGTATTTGATTTTTTGATTACTTGATTTTCCATTATATTTTTATCGTCCTATTAGGTTTACCAAATTTATACATCAATGTAACAATTCCATTATAACAATTTTTACATATATGAACGTTTGATGAATTTAATTTCTTGATAATTGTTTTATTGATCAATTCATGTTGATTTATAAAATTCATATAAGCCATTTCATTATTCCCAAATTCATCATCTTCTAGAAAATTATTAAAATTGCTATATATATCCAATGAATCTTTCAATATAGCATCATCACTTTTCCCGGCATGAACTTTCATAGAAAAACTCAATGATATATCTTCGCCCTTCCAATTTTTTACCTTAATTTTTGTTAAATTATCATTAACAAAATCCTTATTAGATAGTTCAACGCCTTCAATTTTACCACAGATGTCACATTGTTTAGTTTCTTTTATCATTTAATAGCTTTCAAGTAAATAGTAATAGTTAATAATATATTTTACATCCACTTTAGGTTATTTATCAAAATTTGAGAGTTTATATGCCAACACCATTATTAAAGAAAATTGCAAGTGATTCAAATATCTCATTAGCAAAGGTTGAGAAGACATGGGATGAAGCAAAAAAGATAGTTGTAGATGGATATGATTATTCTATTACAGATGATCGTTATTGGGCACTAGTCACCTCAATTACTAAAAAAATGTTAAAGATTGATGAAGCTATCCCGGTTGCTCTAGAGGCTCAAGTATCATTCGCCTATATACTCCACCAATTAATAGAAGAAAACGTCCTAGAAGAAGGCCTGATGATCTCTGAAGCATCAAGTGGATTAACATATTATGAGATGCGTTCATTCTTGGCATTATTACTTAAAAACACACGTCAAAATGATACAAAGAATGTATTAGATGATCTTCTTAAAACATTGGGTAAATTGGAAATGATGAATAAACCTGTTCCAGTGATACGTAAGATTAAATCAGTGTCACCATCAATCTTTTAATCGTCTCTTGTAAATCCATTTGGATCCATTATTTCACGTAAATTTGAAGCAATTGAACTATTTGAATTAATAACACCACTTGATTCAGCATGCACGTAATAATTTGAACATATTTTTCTTCGAATGTTAATATGTTTATAGTGTTTTTTACATGTTTGATAGTATGCATTAAACGCAATTTGAGTAAAGTATGCGAATGGATTAGTAAATTTCATGTTATATTTATCAACTCCAATTATCATTTTTTCAAGTGCGGCCGATTGGAGATCTTCTTTGATGTATTGATTATAGTTACGAAAATATGAATGACCACATAATCTAGTTGTAATATCTAAAAACATCTGACCGAGTTCTTCAGATATAATGTCATTATCTTTATATGACTTAATCTCATTCAACATGAGCGAATTCTTACAATATCTTTTCTTTTTTGTATTCTTAACTTCAGCCATAATTTAACGCCTTTTGATATATAATTGATTGATGTGTCTTCTAATGTATGTATATTTTTTGATTATCTTTTTACCAAATGAAATCTGAATATGTTTCTTTTTATCTATGTTTAATTTATATTTAAATGTAATGAATACACACACCCTAAAACAAAGCCAAAAAAAGATGAGCAATGATATTGTAAATGTGTTCATATAATTAAGACTCCTATTATAAATAGATAATATATTAGTATAATATACTAGGTATCAACTATTTATTAAATATAGAGGAATACAATTATGGACAAAATTAGAGAAACTTATAATGAGATGATTACTGAATCTAAAACTGGTAAAATGTTAGCGGCCCATATCAAAACCAAAATTGAAAAGCAAGTCGACGACATGGTTGATACGGCAGGAGATTTAATCAGTAATGAGTTTGAAAAGGATTCAGCCGAATTTAAGAAGTTTGACGAGTTGACTAAAAGATTGTATGATACATTAGCCGAACTTAAACAATTATTTATTAAAGTATAATAGGAGCCATCATATGAAAAACGAACTAACACAAATCAGAGAAGCATATACTACATTCTCAGAAGAAAATCTCAACGAGAAAGACACTTATCAGTCTTTATATGATAATGCTAAAACTATTGTATATGCTCTAGAAGATGGAGAAAGTGGTGTAGGTCAACCTGGTGTTGAAAATGTTTATAAATTGGCCACTAAGCTTGTTGATGCACTTGACAAAGCAAAAGCCAAAATCGCTAAGCTTGAACTATAGAATTGAATGCTAAATATGATATCATTTAAAGACTATTTAATAACTGAAGAAATGATCTCGGAGGGTGGTTCGAGTGGACATATGAGTCACCTATATGACGAAATAGACATGACATTTGGCGAGCTTAAGCAACTTATCAAAGATGTCTTATCAGGCAAGATCGAACTACATGAAAAGACAGATGGTCAGCAATTGGGCGTCACCTTCAAAGACAATCAATTGATGGCCGCACGTAATAAGACGACGCTCAAAGATCCGATGTCTATTGAAGAAGTCGCTAAGAAATTTGCTGGCCGCGGAGCGATTAAAGATGCATTCGTCAATTCAATGCGTGATGTCCAGTCGGCTGTCATGTCACTCTCACAAAAAGATCGCGTAAAGATCTTCAATGATGGCCACAACTTTATGGCTTTCGAGATCATCTATCCACCAACTAAGAATGTTGTCAACTATGGTAACAAAGCACTTATCCAATTTCATGGTGTTAATTTATATGATGCCAATTGGAAGAAAACAGGTGAAGATAAGTCATTAGCCAAGAAGCTCTACTCGATGCTTAAAGCTAAAGGTGCGTTGAATCAAGAAGTATTTACGATTACTGGTCCTGCTGTCTTATCATTAGCTAAAGACTACTCAAAAGAGATTCCAATATATATCAAAGAGCTTTCAAAGATTCAAGGTTCTATTAAAGATGGCCAGACAATTGCTGATTGGATTAAAGATAAATGGATTGACATCTTGAGTAATGAACAGTTTAACGAAGAGACTGAAATGTTCAAGGATAACTTTATTCAACGTTGGGGATTTTATGATAAGTCTTATAAGAAGTGCGCGATGGTTAAAGACGTCTTAGTACAACTACCGGCCGATCAACATGACGACTTCAAAGTATGGTTCAATCAAATGGATGCAGAGAATGCTGACATAAACAAAAAGATATTGAGACCACTAGAACTCTTCACTATTAGATTAGGTGGTGAGTTGCTTAATAATGTTAAAGGATTGATCACTGCAAATCCTGATATGACTGTTAGTGATATGCGTAAAGATCTTGATGATGCTATTAAAACTATTAAGGCATCAGATATTGAAAGTGCTGCAAAGAAGCTTGAGCAGAATCTCTCGAAGATTGAAGCCGTAGGGTTTGACAAGATTGCTCCGGCTGAAGGGTTAGTCTTAATGTATAAAGGTAAGCCATTGAAACTTACTGGCATATATGGATCTGTAAATCAACTAATCGGCATGTTTAAATACGGAAGACTATAATGAAATCATTTAGAACTTACTTGGATCAAATGAATCAATTAGCTGAGAGCGTTGATGACTTAGATATGAAATTTTTATCAAACGCTGAAAAGGTTTCATCATTCAATCTGGTCGCTAAAGATTTTGAAACGCTTCAATATAAGAAAGAGCTTCAATTTCTATTTACTAAGCATTTCTTTCCTGATATGAATACAAATGATTTCCTTGATAAAATTGATCAGAATAAATTCAATAATGTCATTGCTAAATTAAAGGCACTTGATTTTAAGAACTTTGTCAAGCTTCATAAATATGGTCTCAAGGGTATTGGTCCAGGTGAAGTCTTAATGTTCTATGTATTGAATAATGGTCATTTAGGCGGTGGATCTTCTGCAGGTATTGACCTTATTGACAATAATGTTAAATATGAGATCAAAGCAGTCGAAGTAACATCAAAAGGTTATGCTAATCAATTTAAAGTCGGTGGAACATTTGATATAAGTGGTATTATGTTTAAAGCGATGGCACTTAAAAAGAAAGTTGGCGCTAAAGGTGAAGGTGTAAATACAACTACAATAAAAATGATTATTTCTGAATTTCCTAAAGAATGGGAATCAGTCGTCCAAGAGTTTAGAGACGTGACATATAAGAACTATTTCAGCAAACACCCAATTATCTTCATGCGTAATAGTACTAAAAAGATTGGTGAAATCGTAGCCATTAAGAATGTTAAGAAGAGTGACATTGAGCTCGATAGAATTACATCTGGAACAATTAAGCCAATGGTTAAACTATAACATGCAATCATTCAAACAATATATTAATGAAGCTGATGTTAAGACTATAGCAATCGTTCCGGGGTCTTTCCGGATTGCGACAGCCGGACACCTAGACATGGTGACCAAGTACTCGAAGATGGCGGATGAAGTCATTGTGATCATCTCAAACCCTAAGAGTGAAAAGTCTCAACGGAAGACGGCTTCTGGTAAAGTCATTTCTGCTAGTGATGCATTAAACATTTGGAATACCTACATCCAACGTTATGGTCTCTCTAATGTGAAAGTTGAGATATCACCATTGCCATCACCAGTTACTGCTGCATTTGAATATGTTGACAAGAAGCTTAATGATGTGAATGTTATCTTCGGGGCGTCAACAAAAGGTGGCGATCATAAGCGTTGGTCGACTGCTCAAAAGTATTTTGCTGATCACTCAGTCAATGTGTTAGATCCAACAGAGACAGCTGTGAAGCCATTAAGTGGACCTAATGGAGCAATTAGTGCTACTGACGTTAGAGCGAATGCAGATGACTTTGCGAAACTAAAAGAGTTGTTACCTAAGAAGCTTAAAGACGCTGACATCAAAAAAATTCAGGAGATATTGATATGAAGACGATAATAGAAATTTATCAGAATATAATCGAAAAGGAAAGTTACCAAGGAATTAAAGAGAAGCGCCCGATCAAAGTTGAAATCGAAAAGATGTCAAAAGGTCGCCTACGTATTAAAGTTCCACCAATGACAATGAGATATGAAACATGGCAATCATTAGATCATAAACATTTACATCCCTTTAAAAATGATGATTATTCAACTGATCGTATTGGTGTAGATTATACATCATATGATTATGAAGATGGCTCAGCTGAATTTGTAGCACGATCTAAAGAAGATCTGAAGAAATGGTTAAATTATCCAGAATATAAAGGCATTGTAAAGATATGAAGACAATTACAGAACTATATGAGTCTATCATCAATGAAGCCTCAGCTGATGACTTCCCATTCACTAAGAAAGAGATGATTGATCTTGGTGCTAAGCATAACATGAAGTTGCGCAAAGGGAATGACCCATTGATTGGCAAACGTGAAGTGAGCTACTTATACGTCACTGATGACAATATGAAGGTGTATGTATCATTTAACACGAATGAGTCTAAATATATTGTTGTATCAGTAAATAAAGATGATGATGTTGAGACAATTGATGTAGATTATAAAGGCGGCAAGATTTCAATCAAAGATTTAGAGAAAGCAATTAAGGAGCTAATATGAAAAAAGTTACAGAAATTTATGAAGCAGTGATGACAGAAGC
>Ga0307992_1001279_pt1 | contig 15020 bp, 12 predicted proteins | sample EllFjometagen133_FD_203162 | JGI IMG/M metagenome (GOLD analysis project Ga0307992, IMG submission 203162) | Marine microbial communities from Ellis Fjord, Antarctic Ocean - #133 | ecosystem: Environmental > Aquatic > Marine > Unclassified | place: Southern Ocean | collected 2014-10-08
TCCAGGAGGGGGCCTGATATTCTAGCCATATACTTTTGGATGCCAACGCTGCTGCAGGTGCATTCATGTCTCGGATCACTGCTATACCCGCAGGGACACCCTTGTGTTGCCATGTTGTCCACCGTGTAGAATCAAGGTGTTACGTCATTTGAAAGGTTATCCCAGAGAACCGATTACTATCGGTCATCATCTTAAACAAAAACGTTTGAAAGAGAAAGTATTACAACAAGATTTAGCAGAAATGCTCAAAGTAAGTAAACAAACTATTAGTAATTGGGAACATGGATATACTCAACCACCATTACGTCAATTTAAAAATATCAGTTCTTTTTTAGGATACTGCTATTTTGAAAAACCAGCTACTACGATTGCTATGAAGATTAAAAACATACGCTGTTATCTATTTGGAATGGATGTCCGTTCCTATGCAAAGTTCACAAATTTTGATGCTTCAACAATTCTTGCTTGGGAGAATGGAAAAAGTAGACCAAATCGAAAATCACTGCATAAAATATCACTAGTATGTGGTGTTCACTTAGCAACTGATAGTAAGCAACATACCTGATATAGGTGAGCTGTAAAAGCCACTAAAAGTACTGGAATTAGTAGATTGGGTCGACGCATCACAGGAGGCGGAGAGGGAGGGATTCGGTCATAAAATGCCAACCTAAAGCAATAAATAATATAAAAATACACCTAAGTTATATATTAACAACTATTACAAAAGCTTCCATCTACTTCCACCTTTAAGCAGAAAATTCCGTCACATTTGTGGCACTGAGGCACAAAAATGTCACATTCTCTAGTATACAATTCTAGGCAAGTTGAGATCATTTCATCAATGTAGATTCTCTATATGTTGCCTATAAGGATACCGGTTCCCAATACTTTCTCCACATACTTCAATCCGAACCGGTACCGCTGGATGGTTGAACTAGTCACTTCATGATGTTTTGCTTTTTAAAATGACTCTTTGACGGTTTAAAAGCTAAAATTCTGTGATTCCTTGATGAGGTGGGAATTTCCTTGGTACTAGGTGAATTTAGCTTCCACGACTTTCTGGACCTCCTCAGCTTGTTCTTTGTTGCAATGAAGGAGCTTCATTCTCCAATTAGCAGTGTGTGGATCTCCGTAGTTGAGGCGGTAATAGTATTGACGAGGTGATTTTTTGAGTATCTTTATTGTTGCCAATGGGATGGATCAATAAATAATTTGTAGTTGATTTGTATCAGCTCTCTAGTGAATTCAAGTCTCTTACTGTTCGAGTTATCCATTATTTCAGGATCGAATGCCTTCCCTAGAGGCAATTTATCCACATCAGTAATCGCTTTTATATAAGATAAAATATTGGTAAATCTAATTTCTCGAAGGCTATTGTATTTATCATCTTCATGGTCCTTAAGGATAATGTTCAAGCGACTCATTTCCTCAGAGAGCGCTTTAAATTCACGCAATATTCTATTTTGATTTTGTTTATTCGGGTTTGACTGATGATCTTCTTTAGTTGATTAGTTCGGGAAACAGTCGAATTGGTTGACAAGTTTAAAATTATTGCTAAATTATTCAACATTAAGTAAAAAAAAGTCTTAAATATCACTCCTTACTACGGTATTACGGAAAAAAGGGGGATTCGGTGATCAGGACACTACTTATATCATTTCTTGTATTCCAATTCTGGCCAACAGGTGATGTGCGAGCATATGAATTGGCTAACTTAAAACAATTAATTGATCCTACCTCGTTGAATATGCATAATTCCTCCGGTACTCAAATTGATTTCACCTCTACTCTCATTGAGAGTCAGGAATACACTCAAATTCATAATTCTGACCACATTTCGCTTTTCCCATTTCCGAGCGATCAAAACATGATTGGGGATATCCAGATATTCTTCACGAGGAATATATTCAATCCATTGCAATGGGATCAAATTGACGCACAATTGATTTATGACTCTTCTGGAGTTAACATTTGGGTTGAAGCGAGGTTAGTTGGTTCAATTCTATCTTCACAAGAGCTTAACAAGATTGCTCATGATATACCAATTGGTCTTCATAACAAAACCCCGCAAAATTCTGTCGATAGCACATCAGGAGTAATTGAAATCATGCATGAGTTGTTTGGATTGCCACCTATCATAAATGAAGATGAATCACTTCATATATTAATGCTCGACATCAAGGATGATTTCGAATCTACAGGAAATTTTATCGCCGGATATTTCGACCCAAACGACCTGACTGAAAGTGAAACCTCTAATAGACGCACAATGCTATATATTGATGTTAATCCCTCTCTCATGGCAACAGGTAGTCTGCGACCCAGCTTAGCACTTCACACTATCGCTCACGAATATCAACACCTTATTCATGTGAACTATGAACAAAATGAAAGAGAATTTATCTTCATTAATGAGGGGTGTTCAGAGTTGGCTGAAATCCTGTGTGGATATCCACCGCGAAGTCCTGAGATGTACTATGCAAACCCAGAATTACCTTTGTTTACCTGGAATCGAGCTTATCCGCTTGTTGACTATTCTCGCGCTTCCCTTTGGTCTCACTACTTTTTTGAACAAGTTGGATTTGAGCACATTTCCGAGCTGGTTCAAGACCCAAATACAGGACCGGGTCAATTTGACACCCTTTCTTGGAAATATTTGGGGTTGAGCCTTGCCAATGTGGTCCATAATTGGAATATAGCCAATTTGGTCAATAATATTCAAATAAATGATGCATATGGGTATAGACATCCAGAACGATCAACAGCAAAACAACCGCCCAAGATAACCGAACATATTCTTCCAGTTATTGGGTCTCAAACTCTTGGGCAATTTGCTTCTACATCGGTTATGCTACCCCATGTGTTTAGGACAACTATTCATTGTGATACTCCTAATATACAATTTTCTAGAATTCGCTTTCCAATTGGGGAAGGACTTCCCACAATTGAGGGTGGAGAGGATGAAGTATATCTCAATCCTCAGGGGGGCTCTAACGATTTATTTGTATTTACAGATTATTCTCTCGTCCAAACTGCGCCTGATGCAATTCAAACTACTGCAAATTACATAATCTCAGGAAGAAAAAGTGGGGTTATCAATGAAATATCATATGATGATGGTGTCGCAGATATTTTCTCCCACCAAGCTTCGTACCTTCTACTGGAGATTGGTGATTCGGTCGCTGTTCGCTACGAACGATTTGATGACTTCGGATTAGAAAGTATTTCGCTTAATTCTTTGTTTCTAAGCGAGCTCTCAAATTCAGTTTTGCCAATCGATGCAGACCGCGATGTGTTAATTAGCATAGCAACAGATGCGGGTGGAGATGTCGGGAAATATCTCATTAAGGACCACCTCCATGTTTTTGAAAGAAGATATGGAACTATTGTGCATGAGAAAGTTGAGTTGACAGAGTACTATGGAATACTTCGCAGAATAAGTGGACCCTTTTACGTGATAATTACTAATGACCCAGATGACGAAAATTTAATCGCTATAGGTCTAGATGATTCGGTGGGAGTATCTTATACTTCCATCTTTAGCCCAGGGTATTCTAATGGGGGGGCAAGTTGGATCCCATTTAATGAACTAAATTATGGAGCTTCTAATCTCGGTACTTTCAACGCAATGTGCCGCGCAAATATACTTGAACAAGTAAACTATATTGTTGAAGATCCTAGTAACGTTAACCTGTACATTTCAAACTCTTCCGTTGAGATGAATGTTTCTATCCCTTTTACCGCTGACGCAGCGTTATCCAGAGTAATAGTCGGCATGCCTTCAGGTGAATTATTGTTTCCACAATTAGAAATTGAACCCAAGAAAGTAGCTTTGCATTTCCCTTTGCAAATTCATCAAGATTACAAGATATATGTCCACTTGGCGGGACTCAACAGCATAGGAGGCTACGCCACAGAGTTTTCTTGGCAAGCACCTATGTTAGATGGCCATTATGTACTCCAAAACTTTCCAAATCCATTTAACAGTGTTACAGGGGTACCCGTACTGGTTAGAGATGCTGGGTTCATAAGGCTGTCGGTATACAACATTTTGGGGAAAGAAGTAGCTCACATCGACCGAAAACATCAGGAACCAGGGACAGAAATATTTGAGTTAGATCTCTCTAACGTCGCGAGTGGTATATACTTCACCAATATTTATTACAGGAGAGATGAGAGCAGCAGTGAGATCTCTAAAACTATCAAAATGACTCTAATCAAATAATCATGAGGATGATCCTGAGCAGACCAGTCGACATGAATTTAGACCCCATGTGATTGGCCTGCTCATACTCTTGGATCGTCCTCTAAAATAAGGGAGGTACCATGGAGAAAAAATGGTTTTTAGGAGGACTTTTGCTGATCAGCGGTATTCTGTTGGTGGCAATGGTGGGATGCGATCTGAATGAACCCTTAAATTGGGAAAATTCTAATACGACAGTTGAAGAAGTTGCTCCATATTTGAAACTTGAATATGACGAGAGAATGGTTTCAACTTCATATACTTGGCCAAGCTATATGGTCGAATCAATTTGTATGCCCAAATCAAGTGGAGGGGAGAACGAACTATTGACCGACTATGCGAACACATCCACAACATTTATCGTGGATGACCTTGGATACGTGAGTGTTCGCAAAGTATGGAATGAAGGAAATGCAGACATACGAATGCCCATGGAGATGTGGGAGTCTGTTAAGGATTTAACTCATCCCATACCCCCAGACCAGAGATCGATCACATCTTATGAGTATTCAGGGGGAACCTTCACTGCATATGCTGGAGACGGATCCATTATTGAATCCTTCTTATATCCTATCGACTCATTAAAGATAGATATAGATGAGATAGATATGAACTTTGTCCAGGATTACTTCAATGGTGGTTACCAAACTGATTCAACTAATATGAATGTCTCCGAACTTCTAAACAGCTACGAGAGAAATGGTGGGACGCACCACGAGCTGAGCAGCTCAGAGACCCTAGTTGAATTGCCTCATTCCTTGTCACAGGATGGTTCGACGATTAAAATGGTCCTTGATAGGCGTAGTGGGCAAGTGAATCGGCATGCACTTTATAACCATGAAGGAAATTTGGAACGCATGGTCCGATATAGTTATGATCGATCAAATAATGTAGCCTTTCCAATTCAAAAAATGGAGTTTACTGCAGGAAGAAAACCAGATGGAGAATGGGGATTGCTTGGCAAAACTATCTGGACACGAAAAAATATATCGCTTCAGATCTCCGGGATGGGGGAATAGATGATGAATAAGATTATAGCAATATTAATAATGGTTGTTCTAACTGTTAATGCACAGACACCTGCCAGACGTGGAATATTTTTACATGGCTATGGGTCAGAAGGTGCTGAGTGGGTAGCCACTGGTACACCCCTGGCGCTTTCCTCACAAGCTGGCGGAGATGGTACGTTCAACTCGGTCTACACACCGGATCTACCAGGTTTGGATAATTTAGCTGCGATAGAGAGTACGTTATTTCCCTACTTTGACGATAGAGAAAATGATTCATGGATAATCATTGGCCACTCATTGGGTGGTATCGCAGCCAAATCAATTGAACCATTGACGCGTGATGGCAATAACAACAACATCCCCGAACTAACAGATTTGAGGGGCATTGTTACACTTGGTGCCCCATTCCAAGGGGCTCCCATAGCGAATTCCGTACATACGAATGCGCAGGCTGAAATAGATGATTTCCAAAACGACTTAGAAGCAGGTCCTGATTGGCAAGTTAGCTACGGATGGCTTGGATTGTCGGTACCAGAAGTAGCTATTAGCGCGGCTGGATGGACGGTTGGAAAAAGTCTTTACGAGGATTTTGGATCAACGCTGGGCATGCTAAATGATGAACTTGGAGTGATAATAACTGGTGCTGTGGATGGGAATGCAGGTTTATTACTTGGGGATAATGGAATCGTGGTGCAGCAGCTGAATTTAATAAACACGCTTACTCCTCACTTATCGATTGCAGGCGTTGAAAATTTTCCGGCGGCAATAAGGTTTGCTTCAACGGTACCGCCAGCAGATGAGTATTTCACAGATGAAAGTGAGGCGGTCCAGCTTTATAATATGGCCAAGACTGGATACAGTCTTGCCAATATCTTCCATGAAAATGAAGAGGAATATGCAGAGTGGCAAGCAGCCGTGTATTTTGCCATGGGCTTTTCGCCATGTGGAGGCTATTGTTTTGCAATGTCTGCTTATTGGACCGCTGATGCTCTAGTGCACAATACGGGACGATATAAGTGGAAGAGAGGAGCCGATGCCTTGAACAATATTGACGATCGATGGGCATCTCTTCATAACGCTGATGTGGTTCAGAGCACTAGCTCATACATGCAGGACTTCTGGGAGGATTGTGGGACTGGGTCCCCCCCCGGAGGTTGGTCAAGTGATATGAGCATTGAAGATCTTGAAGCCATGTTTTTAGTTACGGGGTGTACTGGTGAAACATTGGCAAATGGTGGATTCTGGGATAGACGAAGAGTCTATTATACCGTCACAGTGCCAGAAAAATCGGATGGTTTCATTCCAGTAAACAGGACGAGATGGAATGGTACAGATCAAAATGTAACTAAAGGAAACACCAGCTCAAATGGGTCCTCAGTACTTAACAAGAACATCTATTTTGACGGTACGGGTGAAGCTGATGGTGGTTACAATCATAGTGAACTACGTAACCTCACCAGGCCGTACGGAACTGGAGGTCCTAGCATGCCAATGAAATATGGCAGGGAATGGATTAGAACAAGGTTAGGTGTTGAATAGGATGAGATTGACAGGATTAATTATGATGTCAATGTTATTAGCAGGGTGCCTTAACAAGCACCCTGCACCACCAAGCAGTGAGGAGGTGGCTCCCATGGAATTATTATGGAGTAAACCGTATGAATATGCAGGGTCAAGTTTAGCATCTCCACTCTCCATAGGAGACTCAGTTGTAATCATGGCCGCCGGCGTAAATATCGAGGCTTTGAACTCCACTACTGGTGATCTTATCTGGCAAACATTACTTGATTCTGGGATCAGTATCCAAACCCTATTGTTTGTCACTGATGAAGAAAATATATTTGTGACTCATGTTAAAGATGTGAGAAGCTACAGCGTTGGATCTGGCGAATTACAATGGATCACAGAGCTGTCAATCGATAGTGGAGTACTCGGCGATGAAATAGTTCTCTTTAATGGTAAGGTCTATGTGGGTGGATTTCATCATGTGTATTGCCTGGATGCGAACACAGGTGAGATTCTTTGGTCTAAATTGATAGGAGCTTCTACTGCGGTTGATGATCTTTCGCGTGCAGAAGATAAGCTACTCGTGGCGACCGGTGGAGACAGACCGCTAGGTGTCATTGTGTTGGATATCAATTCAGGCGATTCACTTGCCTCCTTTTCCTCTGGCAACCAGGGAAAGGTGTTGATGGCTCCCATCGTGAAGGATAGCATAGTGTATTTTGGACAAAGCTGGATTCAACCATTCGCTTTAGAAGCCTGGAATTTAAATACTTATGAAATGGTGTGGCGATTTGAACTGCAAAATGTGGATTACATTTGTGATCATGGGATTATTATCGACGATCTACTCGTCGTAACGCTCGCGCCTTTTGGGATAGGGGCCTGGAATTTAGAGACCAGTGAGCCAGTCTGGGAAATATTCCCTTCAGAGAACTACAATTGGAGCAGAATAGGCTATGATGGGAATATGATTTATTTCCAACATGGTTGGGAACTCAGGGTAATTTCCCCTCAAGCAGGTGAAGTGGTTTACTCAACGAGAGGAAGAGATAGCAACATTATCCTTGACATAACTGTCACGGAAGACAAGGTTCTTGCACATGGTTGGCCAGAGAATATGTGTTTCTCAACTTATAATTTAGAATGAGTTCAATCGGATGATAACGAATAAAAAACATGAGGTTTACAGCATATATGGGATGCTTCTCATTTTTGTACTGTTCAAGCCGCTACAGGCTGTAGTGGAATCAAGTCCAGATCAACCAATTCGGTTATTTGGAATATCGCTTGATCAAGGGAAAAGGATTATTTCAGACAATGGAATCTCAATTCGATATTCGATAAATGACAAAATTGGAATACATGGAGGCATGCATATGCGTGCCTTCTCCTCTAAATGGCGCAACAGTCAGCCACTTTATTATTCATTCGGAACCGACCTGATTGTGTGGCAAGGAACTGCATTTCGTCTAAAACCGAGCATCGACGTATTCCAATTCGTTTATTCAGAAATCTTAGAGGGCACTATAATCCGCAATACATCTGCTCACCTATATGGAAGTGTGAGTTTGGAGTACTGCGGACAATCGTTTGCTATCGACCAAAATCAAAAGGGGAGTATCTGGAAAAGAGTCCGAAATACATACTTTTTTCAGTTAGGGTATTTAACACAGGCAAACGATATATCTCCATCACAAATAATAGATGGCCAAAATCTATTGTATTCTTTGAAGGGCGTTCCTAATCTCGCAGTCTGTGTAGGGATATTGATGGAGATACCAGTTAAGAAATGGAGTGGCCAAACGGGCACAAAGAATTAAATCACACAAAACAAATACGAAAGAAGCACACTTCTCACTTTATTGATAGTGGGAAATGTCAGTATGTATTAGGGTTGGTCGAATAAGTACAGTTGCACTGTTGTGTTGCCATGTTGTCCACCGTGTAAAATCAAGGTGTTACGTCGATTAGCGGGGTTTCCCAGAAAGCCTCAAAACTTTGGACACCACCTAAAGCTAAAACGATTAGAAAAGGGGTTGTTGCAACAAGACTTAGCAAAAAAGCTCCAAGTAAATAAACAAACTATTAGTAATTGGGAACATGGATACACTCAACCACCGTTACGTCAATTAAAAAATATCAGCTCGTTTTTAGGATACTGTTATTTTGAAAAACCAGCTACTACAATTGCTTTGAAATTTAGAAACATTCGCTGTTATCTATTTGGAATGGATGTCCGAACTTATGCAAAGTTCACAAATATTGATCCTTCAACAATTCTTGCCTGGGAGAATGGAAAAAGTAAACCCAGTCAAAAATCACTGCAAAAAATATCACTAGTATGTGGTGTTCACTTGAAAATTGACAGTATGGACATGCTTGATAAAGGTGAGCTTAAAAGCTAATAAAAGTACTGGATTAGTAGATTGAGGGCCATACTTGCTCCCTTCATTATTTTTTATGTTTGCTGCATTTCTAGCTAGATAATCAGCTTGAGGAGCAGAGTGGCCTAAATCGTAATATGAATGAGTGTAAAAAAAGTCGTATTGCTGTGTAATGGCAACTATGTGATATATATATGCATGACATAAACTATATATATGAGTAAAAATAATGGTTATATCTTACATATAATAAAAAATTAACATGCATTATTATATAATAGCTTAATAAACAAAATAGACTAAATTATTATAGATAGAGGAGAGGTCCTCCATCCACTATTTAGTTGCTCTTCAAATAAACTATAAAGGAGAAAAACATGTCTGGTGAAAATGACACATGGGAATTTTACACAGATGCTGGTGGTGATTGGAGATGGCGTCGAAAAGCTCCAAATGGTAAAATTGTTGGCGCATCAACAGAAGGTTATGATAATAAACAAGATTGTATTGATAATGCAAAACGGAATGGGTATTCAGGCTAAGTATTTTCAGGGACCGCTGTGTGGGTAGGAATATTCCTACGTAGGAAGCTCTGATAATCCTTTTTGCTCTCAGGATAGCCCAAAAGTATCTCTTAGAAAATCATGCTAATTGCTCCAACTTGTTCTGACAGATACAATATGTCACAAATAAGATTGGAATGAATTCATTAAAACAAAAAGCTGTTAATGATTGGATAATTTCTCCAATACTATATAAATAGAGCACTTCACAAGGATGCATTTCTGCAAGGCAGATTGATTATAGTTCTTGCCTCCTAACGAGTACTATACCACCTTTTGAAGTAATCATTTAATATGCAACTAATGAGAAATGAGTTATCCCATCACCGGGGGGTATAATTCCAACTTGCATAGCCTATTAATTCTTTGCGGTGATAGAATCTACATCCATATGAATTTGTGTGAATGTTAGTTAAAAGGAGAAAATTAGATGAATAGTCGATTCTGGTTTAGCTTAACGTGGATAATATTTATTTTCTGTTCCACAGCATTGGGACAGCAAAAATCTAAAAGTGAAGTTATATCAAGTAATTCTGATATATATCGGTATGACTCTTTGTATCAAATCTATGCAGAGATCTATGTGCCAAACGCACAATTGATAGCTAAGGAACCACATAATAATTTTAATATCGCAACAGATGAGCTTGATATCCCGGAGTCAATTTTCGTACCGCTAGCAAAATCATATTTAACAACTAATCTTTTTCACCGAGGTCTTGATGGCACAAAAGACATGGATATGTATGGGAAGTTGGGTCATGGGTGGGTAGTGAAAAAGCAAATAGCTCGAAGATTGCCAGAACCGTGGCCGACTTTTTCCAGAATCCATGGTTATATACTGGTTGAAATAACCAGCGATATTCACCCAAGAAACAGAGGATTTCACATCGCACAATGCAAAATTGTAGATGATCTTTTTAATAATGTTGATGAGGAAAATATATACCTTTCCCATAATGGTGATTGGTCCGAGCTGGTGAGCTCCGAAAATGATAAAAAAACATATTTGCTTGAAATCTCCAGAGGTGGAAAAATGAGGAATGAACAAGAGGATCGGATAACTATTTATTATTCATCTGGGAGACGCGGAAGTCCCAACAATTACATCCTGATAGAGGATGGCAAAATCCATGATGATAATAAAGTGTTGTTTGATTCATTTGAATCCTACGCAGACTTAAAAACATTTATCCATAATTTTATTTCAGATATCAGAAACTAGGTGATCTCATGAAATGCTATTTAATAGGTATTATTGTTTCCCTCTTTTGTTCCTCAATTTCGGCTCAAGTTATTCATGATATGTACTATGCTCCTGCGTGGTACGAGACATCACCAGGCGTTTGGATGTATGAGATAGACGATAATCCTTGTCCCAAGATTGATAACGAATGGGACTGGCCGTGCTTAGACATGTCAATGTGGAACTATGAAATTGATGACAGAACATGGGAAGATCCAAACGACATATATTTTCAGATTAATGTTACCCTAACTTACACTAATGTGGATGATGTGACAAACCCTCTAAGTGAACCGGTGATGAAGCTTGCGATTGCTGGTGCAATTGAAGCCTGGAACCATTTGGTATCTGGAGGGATTTTCAGATATGAATTATCTTTTGAGGATGCATGGGATGATGATTCTGCTGATGCAACAAACACCATATCTATAGTAGTGACTGATAATCATTCCTATTTCAATAATACTGATGTGCCAGGTCGAACCTTCCATGCTATAGCTGACTTTGCTGATGATGCCATATCTACGAATAAAATAATTTACCAAAATGGTATGTTTGCGTATAATGAAGTACTCGATTTCGAAGAGGATTGGCATAATACTGCAATCTATATCAATAATACGGATTTTCTGGAGTGGCATCACGCATTTCCGGTCCCAGCCTCCGTTGAGTATCCTACAGCGGATACCCAAAGCGTGTTGACACATGAACTAGGTCACGTGCTAGGATTAAGCCATAACTCAATCGATGGATCACTCATGAAACAGCATGTTGTAAGACGTGATGTTGATCAACCCGTAAGATTGGGGCTTGGCGGACTTTATTATATGGATGTCCATTCAGCTGGCACTAACGAGTAGGGAGATTGAACTATGATTCGCAAATTAACCGCAAAAGTTTTGATGGTACTGATCCTCGCGATCAATGGATTTAGTTACGATTATCTGGTCATTACTCACTCTTCCTTAAGCGACCCTACAGGATGGGAGACTCAATTATTCGAGAATCTTTCTAACAGAGGTTTTATTCCGAGTTTTACCAATATTAGCAACGGCACTTCTACAAATACAATCAAGTTGATTATAAGTTATGCAAAACAGTATAATCCAGACTTGAAGTACGTGCTATTGGTTGGTGCAGGAACAGACATTATTGATCCGGCCGAATATGATTATCCAATTGCAAACTCTACTGCGAATTCATCTCTGAATAATTTCATCCCATTCTATCATTTTTTGGACGAACCTGAATGGATGGATCGTGTAGTCGATATTCCCTCCGATATGCAGTATGTGAATACTTTAGATATCAATGTTGGAAGAATACCAGCGACTAGTATTAGCGATATAAATACATGGTTGGATAAATATGATGAGTATTTAGACAATATGGGAACTTATGATTCCTTCAGAAGAGGGTTCCACTTCTTTGTACAAGATAACTATAATTTAGACAATGGGTGCTATTCATCATATGCCCGTTTAGAAGTTGACACTACAATTCAAAGACACCTTACGGCCAATGGGATTAACTCGACGGTGCATTGGATGTCAGACATTAACAGCATACAACATTGTACAATCACTCAGGATGGGGAGGATGAGTTTTCAGATGCACTGAATTCAGGGGCTGCATTCAATGTCATTTCTGGAACAGGAGGTAATTCCAATAATCTTGCTGCATTTTTTGGTAATCCCTCAACAAGTGATTATTCCCTCTTCGATGGAGCTCCAGGCAATTTCATTTTTGGGAACACCTGCTCTCTTGGTAAAACAAACCATCCTGCATCTGATAGAGACAATGTATTAAAGAATATGCTTTTCCATGAAGAAACTGGAGTGCTCGGTTTTTGTGCTCCATCAACGCTAACTTCACAACATTCAACTCTTCTTGTATACGATTTGGTGTTTTCAGCTATCAACAATATAAGTAATCAATCAATGGCATCGTTATTTCAAGCTCTCCCCGATAGATTTATGGATACAGATACCCTGCCTTTCGGACCTGAGCGAGCTCGGTGCTGGTTTTCTTCTGAATTAAGAGAATTCCATATGCAGGGATTAATCTATTATGGTGATCCCGCAATGCCTTTAACTACATATAAACCAATATCAGGTTCCATTTCAGAAGATATTACTCTTGCTGGCAGTTGGGTCGTTGAGTCTGACCTTACGATAGCTAGCAATGCTACTCTTACTATTAAACCGGGATCGGCACTATTTTTTGATTCGGGATGTTCAATGACCGTTTACGGGGAATTAATTGCCGAGGGAACTGAAGCGTATCCAATCGTGTTTTCGGCTGCGAATAGCAATCCTAGTTCCTCAGACTGGGATGGAATTACCCTAGAGTCAGGTTCTGATGGCAGCCTGCTATCATATTGTAAGGTTGAATACGCACAAACGGGCGTCACTATTTATGAATCGGATGTTGTTATTCAAAACAGTTGGATTGAGAACAACTATAATGGTATATACTTAGAGGGAATTCTCTCTCCGTTGATCCAAAATAATAAAATTATTAGTAACGATTATTATGGAGTAACATGTGAGTGGGGTGGCTCACCAATATTTTATGATAATACTATTTCTGAGAATCGATATGGTGTCGATTTTAATGGATACACTCACGCCAGGTTTGGTCCTACCAGCGGGACTGGTCGAGGAGATAACCATCTTATTGAAAATTATTATGATGGTATTCGTGCCACATACTATAGCGATCCATTTCTGGGCTCAAGTAATGTCTACGGTCGAATAGGTGGATATAATTCACTTTATAACAATCATAGATATCAGGCTTCTGCAAGCATTGGAAGCGATATAGAAGCAAAGTATTGTTTTTGGAACAGTCAACATAGTGATGTCTCAATTGGCGGTGGGAGTTCAATAGATACTTATCCTCGATTAGGAACTTATCCTGGGGGTGGCTCCTCGCTGTCAAAGGCAGCTGGGTCTACAGATACTACCGATATAGATGATGATTCAAGATATGCGGATTACGATCCACTACATCCAAATCCAGAGCTTCTTTCAAATCTCTGGCCATGGGCAAATGATCTTGAGCATGTGAACAAGATAGAAGATGCCATTCTTGTTTATAAAATGCTGATCAATCGTTTCCCAGATACTCCAGAAGCTAATTTGTCCCTGGTGAGAATCTTTCACTTAACTCGAGATTTCCTTTCTCCAGGTATACAGGGCTATTTCAGAAGCAAGTCAAATAGCAGGCGACTACCTGAATCTCTTCGTCGAATATCTAAGGATCTTCTTGGGATGATGCATTTAAGAGGAAGAGGTTATGCAGAATCGCATACTGTATTTGAAGAAATCATCGAAGATCAGCGTGATACTGAGAGCGAGAAAATGGCATTAACAAAGTTGGCGAATCTCTATCTCAATATGGACAATTATGATATGGATAGAGGACGCGGCTATCTTAATGTCCTTAAGAGAAGATATCCTGGTGAATTGTCGACGATTATGACACAAATTCGTTTCGGTGAGGAAGTTCAGGTGTCTTCCCTTTCCAAGAAATCAGATGATTATAGTGTGCCAGATTCTGAAGAACTATTATTGCCTGTTTCATTCGCATTAAACCAAAACTACCCCAACCCATTTAACCCAGTGACAACTATCAGCTATGAGCTACCCAAAGAGGTAAATATTAGTCTGATTATTTATGATATAAGCGGTAAAGAGGTATTAACACTTTATCGTGGCCATAAGTCAGCAGGTTACTATGATGTGCAATGGGATGGATTAGATGGCTCTGGACTGAAGGTTAGTACAGGTATATACCTCTGTAGATTCGAAGCTGGGGAATACGGCAAAACTATCAAAATGCTCTATCTCAAGTAGTTAAATGACCATTTAAGTCGTAAGGCGCATCAATTATAATATTGATGCGCCTTTTTTTAGTGTGCCGTGCATGGATAATAGCTAGGTGGTGCAAGTCCACTGTGGAGGAATGTAGTATCCAACCACTAGTCGAGAGCAAGGGTGTCGTGGGTGACTGCGAATCTGAAGGAAGCTTAAGGCAAATTTCCGAACTGAGGAACACGAATAT
>Ga0307992_1001280_pt1 | contig 15011 bp, 10 predicted proteins | sample EllFjometagen133_FD_203162 | JGI IMG/M metagenome (GOLD analysis project Ga0307992, IMG submission 203162) | Marine microbial communities from Ellis Fjord, Antarctic Ocean - #133 | ecosystem: Environmental > Aquatic > Marine > Unclassified | place: Southern Ocean | collected 2014-10-08
ACAGGTGAAATATACTGTGGATATCTCTGTTTCTAACAAAGTGGATAGCTGTGTATAAAGATCAAAATATGTGGATATCTTGCAAATATCATCTCTACATCGATTTGCTCGTTACACACAAGAAACAGGTGTATCTGTTGATAACTCCGAAGTTATACACAGGCAAAAATGGAGAATCGTAAATATCTAGTGTCAAATTGAGTAATTAAGCGGTTTGCGACTGCGAGTTATACACATGGGCCGCGAAAAGCTGTGGATAACACTAATATTCATAGCTAAAAGTAAATATTCCGAAAACGATGATTATTGAAAAACACACTATTATAGTGCTCGAATATGGATTATTATAAAACGACCAAAATTAAGTAGATAGTTAGGTTAGATCAATAAAAAGAAAGGATTATTATGAAAGCAATAATATTACAGAAAAACTTCTCAAAGGCTCTAAACTCGGTTGGAAGGATCGTGGGAACACGCACAACTTTACCGGTTTTAGCTAACATTTTGATATCGGCAGAGAAGGGTAAACTTATCTTGGCGGCTACCGACCTTGAGGTAGCGGTGACGACTGATGTGGTGGGCAAGGTAGAGAGTGATGGAAAAATCACGGTTCCTGCAAGGGTATTGACCGATTTCGTGGTCAACAACAAAGATGAAAGCATAGAGCTGGAGCTAAAAGATAAACTCTCTCTTCGCTTAAAGTCGGAACACTACGAAGCCAACATAAAAGGTATAGATGCAGAGGAATTTCCTACCATCCCTACCCTTAATAAGGGCGAGGTCTGCAAAATCAAGTCAGAAGATTACGGTGAGGCTCTCTCGCGTGTAGTTATGGCCGCGGCCAACGACGATACGCGCCCAGTCTTAGCCGGAATATACATGAATTTCGAAGGGAAAAGCTTGACTATGGCGGCTACCGACTCTTATAGGCTGGCCGAGATAAAAACCGGATTGGATGAAAAGGTTGAAAACAGGGAGCTAATAGTCCCCTCTCGTACCATGAACGAGGTATCGAGACTGATAGGAAGCACGGAAGGAGCTGAAAATATTGTAATCAAAGCCGATGAAAACCAGATATGCTTTATTCTGGGCAAAGTCGAGGTGATTTCACGTCTTATAGAGGGCGCGTTTCCTAACTATGCGCAGATAATCCCCTCGGATTCCAAGATAGAAGTAATCGCAAATCATACTGACTTAAGCTCAGCCATCAAGATGTCGGCGCTTTTTGCAAAGGACATCGCCAACAACATTAAAGTTAAGGTTTCCAAGAGTGGGGTAGTGATCAAATCTACTTCCGAACAGACAGGGGATACCACCTCTAGGCTTTCTGCTAATACGAGTGGGGGAGAGATCGAAATCGCTTTCAACGCTCGTTATCTGCTAGATGTACTAGCAGTATTGCCAGAAGGGGAGATCAAGTTGCTTTTCAACGACGAATCCTCGCCAGGCGTGATACGATCCGACAAAACAGCTGACTATACTTACCTAGTAATGCCGCTTAAAATTGATAATTAATATATGCTCAAAAGCCTTTCGTTAGAGCACTTTCGTAACCATAAGAAGTTTGATCTAGAGTTGTCTCAAACGACCGTCTTTGTGGGCAAAAACGGAATAGGCAAGACCAACGTCTTAGAAGCGGTGGCGCTTTTGGCGTTTGGCAGAAGTTTTCGCGAGGAAGATAAGAGAAATCTAATTCACTTCGATTCCAACTATTGTCGGGTCAAAACAGGGGAGTTGGAAGTTTACATAGAGCAAGAGCCACGGCTTAAGATGTTGGCTAAAAACAAAGGCGTAGGGCGCAGATTGGCCGACTTCATCGGTCTCCTGCCCGCAGTCGTATTTTCGCCGGAAACCGTAGATATTATCATCGGAGCGCCGAAGGACAGAAGACGTTTTTTGGATATTTTGATTTCTCAAACAGATAGGGAATATATAAAAGCGTTGAGTGCTTATACAAAAACACGACGACAGAGAAATAGGTTGTTGCAGAGAATTCAAGAAGGCGAAGCAGGGGAGTCGGAACTCGATTTTTGGGACGCAGAGCTTTCGGAACACGCCAAAATTATAAATCAGAAAAGAGGGGAGCTTTTGGTTTATCTCTCCGACCACCTCTCTGATCTCTACAAGGAGATATCTGGCAAACAGGACAAGAACTTGGAGGTCATATACCACCAGAAGTCGGGGGATGATTTGCAGGCAAAATTGGCTGAAAATAGGGCTCGAGAGATAGCGATCGGCTCTACTATTTACGGTCCGCACCGTGATGACCTCGAATTTAGGTTGGCTCACAAGAACATGGCAAATTTTGCCTCGAGGGGGGAGTTAAGAAGCGCTATTTTGGCTTTAAAGATAGCTGAGCTTCACTACCTAGAAGAGATTATAAATAAATCAAAGGTTTCGGAGCCGATAGTCGACTCCCCCGTTCTTCTTCTGGATGATATCTTCTCCGAGTTCGACGAGGATCGTAGGAAGCACTTATCCAAACTTATTACCAAATATCAAACACTGATAACTACTACTGAAAAAGAACAACTCGAGCCCGACTTGCTCAAAAAAGCAAAGATAATAGAGCTATAAACTATTTGTACTTTTCAGCGCCCTCCCAAGCGAGTTCAAAAAAGGCGCGGTTTGTTTCTGCTGTGTCTGTAGACTCAATTATTACGGCCATCTGATCTCTGTATGAGGCTATCATTATTTTATTTCCAAAAACATTGATCTCGTTTTTGAATTTGAATTTTTTGGCAGGCACTAGTCTTGTCTCTCGAAGTTCAGCCTCGTCCGCTGCTTTATGCGACTTTGCTTCATCGGACTCTTCTACTATGGCTCTCATGGAAACCTGTCTTTTAACCCTTTTCGCAACGTATTTTTGTATCCACTCTGGATCCATATGCTTAAATATACTTTCAGCTGAGGCTATCGATAATATTTCAGGCTTATTTTTGTCGCTTATGGTCTCTTCGTAGGCTTGTTTTATGCCTGGAATACCCTCATAATATCGAATTTTCGGTTTTACATCATTGTCGTTCTCAATTGATTTAAGCTCAGGCATAGCGCTCAACAGGTCGTCGTACCTGTTTTTAGCCATATCTTGAAATTTACTTGGGCTTATAGCGTGAAAATGCTTAATTTCTTCACTTTTAGACTCATAAATGAGTCCTTTGTTGATCATGGCCTCGAGCACGTAGTAGGTGTTAGCCCTTTCAATATTTGCTCTGCGTGATATTTGGAGTGCAGTTCCACCGCTCATCTCGAGCGCAGCTAAATAGACTCTAGCCTCCTTAGCCTCTAACCCCAGATTCTCGATAATTTTGGTTAATTTATCACTCATGTAAATATAAATTAATGTTGTAAAAAATATAAACAGCTAACTACAGCATACACACAATACAGCCTCATGTCAATAGTAGGTATGAGGCATTAACGTTATCATATACATGTAAAAACCATTGACAATGGTACGACATTCTGATACAATGGCTCGTTACGATGAAGTCAGGTCAAGGTGCCCACTTCCCCGTAAAGCACATCAACAGCCCTATAAAGGGGCAAAATCATAGCTGGCGAGCTTGGTACGCGGAGGAAACAAGATGAAGATTTTGGTAATCGACAACAACCCTGAAGAACAGGCCAACGCCATTTCCGCCATCGAGGATGCTGGACACGAGGTCGTCGTGACTGACGACCCATTAGTCGCAATTGACTGTGTCGGTTCTGCCGATGCTGTTATCACCGACATGTTCTTCAACCCGTTCATTCGTTACGATCACTCAGAAAGTGAACACTACAAGCAGAACGAGCCACCGATGGGGCTCACCATGGTCATCTTGGCCATGAGCCTGGGTAAGCCCGTCGCCGTCTGCACAGACGGCAACCACCACGGGCAGGAACTGGCCTTCGTCTACGATGGCTTCATTCATCCCCTTGTGGAAGCTGCACAGGCAGAAGCAAAGAAGGAGAGTCGGCCTTTTGGTACCTCTGAAATCTTTCGGTTTTTCATGACCGATGCGCCCTTCGGCTGGATCGAGGGAAAGGACTGGGACCTGGCCGTCAGGGCCGTTGTATCCCGACTTCCTGAGCAGCCCTAGGGCTGCTCCACGAACCCCTTCAGACCGTGAGCCTGACCAACATGTCGGTTGGGCTCATAACTGAGGGTATTGAACCCTTGAATGTTTTAAAACTCCCCACGGGGAGAAATCAATGCCGGCGGGCTTAGTACGCAGGAGGCAACATTATGACACTCATTCATCTCGCTCTGCTCTATGCAGTACTGGGCCTTGGCTTGCTTTACGGTCAAATCCCAATATTGCCACAGGTGTGCGTTGGGAGCGGGCTAGTGCTCGTTGCCCTCCACTTCTGGGCAACTGTGCGCGACCACAGAAAGAAGTGTCGCCGGCCGTGATTTCACGGCCCTTCAGAAGCTCGCTCCAAGCCACCAAGGCTCGGAGCAAGTTCTGAGGGAGAAAAGGCTTTCGGGCCAAAAAAAGGAGAGATGCATAATGTTGCTTGCCACCTGGTGTGTTGTCGGAGTTGGGATCGGTCTGTTCGCGGTCCAACAAGGCTTTGTTGGCCTAGGACAGCGGATCGTAGTGTCCGGCCTTCTGGGCATCATCACTGGCATTATGGGAGAGAGGGGGCGATAAATTACGATTCTTCAGAAGCTCGCTCCAAGCCACCAAGGCTCGGAGCAAGTTCTGAGGTAAATTATATTAATTTGAGGAGCACGATTGTGAATTTTTTTGATTTTTTAAAATTTAATAATGCGGAAAAACTAAAACTAAAAGCCTTGAGAGAGGTGGCCTCTCGTATTGATGTTGAGTCTGATTTCATTAATTGTTTTGAAAAAGAAATATATAAACTAGAAGGAGTAAAAAATGAAGATATTATTAGTTAATCCAAGAAACTTCTATCCAGAGACGAGCGGATCAACAACAACCCCCTTTAAGAGAATTGCTTATCCAATAGGACTTATGTCTTTGGCTTCTGCTATCAAAAGAATAGAGATAAAAGGAGACCCAATTTCTGGCCCTTGGCAGTCGGTTGGTGATCCTGGAGCAAAAGACGAGGGTGGGAACATAATTTCCGATATGCCGGACAGAGAGGTGATGTTGATGGATTGTTCTGCCGAAGGGTTTGGCGATCTTAGCGGGGATGGGGATGAAAAATTTGAGAAAGATGGTTATCAATTCAGATCATTTGGCCTGTCAGATGAGCAGATTGTTGAAAAACTGGAAACTGAAAACTTCAAACCTGATGTAGTTATGGTAACGGGGATGTTTACTAAAAATCTGCCGGAATTTTATAAGGCGACGGACTTTTTTAAGAGTGAGTTTCCTGAAGCAACTATTGTGGGTGGTGGTATAGGATTATCTGATCTTGATAAGATGCCGACTACTTTTGGCAGAGAAAGCGATGAAGTTATTGAGAGCGAAAGAAAAAAACGAAATGAATATATGAACGACCCCTTCGACAACGGTTGTGATATTATTGTTCGTGGAGAAGGGGAGATCACAGCGGTTAGACTTTTAAATGCGTTAGAACAACTCAAAAATAGGGAGAAAACAGGCGAAAAAGTGGGTGAGCGTGAAGAATTTGAAATTTTGTCTCAGATATCTAATTTAGTGTTTAGGCCATCGGACGAGCTAATAGAAGACATACCTCAGAGAGAATTACATTTATCAGGAGTATACGCCACAAAGAGAGAGAACGAAGTTGCAACTCCTGAGACTTTCGGCGAACTACCCTTCGAGGACCTGTCTGTTCGGGGGTTAGATAGGGAAAACTATAGTGCGGATAAATTTCATGCTGGCGAGGCAAAATCTGACAATTGGTACGATCTTCACACCTCGCGAGGTTGTGATAAGCAGTGTACTTTCTGTGCTGTACAACCATATTTTGGTTGTTTTAGACCTCTGGAAGAAGAGAGGCTGATAGAAAAACTTGAATATGTTAAATCTCACGGTTATGACGAGATTTGTATTCATGATGATAGCATATTGAACGATCCCGAGAGGGCAATCAGAATATTTGAAATGATGGGTGCAGGAAATGAAGAAAAGGGGCTTCCAGGCTTTGATTTTGATCAATTTAGTTGTATCGGGGGAATAGAGTTGATGCCTCTAATGTTTAAAAGTGATGGTGACGAAGTTTTCTATGTCAACAGGAGGGCTATTAGTAGTGACGACGTTTTGTTCACCGAAGCAGAATATAGTGAGCTGCCTCAAAAAACTGATGACAATACTTTGGATCAAGATAGTTGTTATAGATTAATGGATGGGAAAGAGATAATAGACGCTATGACGGAAAATGGTTGTTATAGAATCTATCTTTCGCTGGAATCAGCCAATCCGGAAACCTTAGATGCAATTGGGAAAAGCAGAATATTCCCCGAAGAGCACTTGAGGACAGAGCAAGATGTTGTTTCATATTTGGCTCAAAGTGGTGTTGAGACCCACGGAGGGGTTATGATGGGGCATCCAACAACTGAAGGAATTGATGAATTGATGGAAAACGTAAAATTTTGCAGAGACATGAGAGAGCTGGGACTTGCTAGAACGGCTTTTTGGCCAGAAAGCGCCTTGCCGGGTTCATTTATGAGTATGAGCGAAATACCTGTTGAACGAAATGCCCGAGTGAGAACAGACCTTGGTCTTTCAAACTTTTCATTTGATACGGGAAATATCGATTCATATGCACAAGGCTGGACCGCTGAGGAGCTTTTGACCATAATTTCATGGGCTAACGAAACTCTAAATGATGACAGCGGGAGAAACTGGACTTCAGCTGAAGGTAAGGATGTTTTAAGCGTCGAGGAATTAAGTGAGGAGATACAGAAGCGATTTTATGATGAGGACGGGAAACCAGATTTAGAAAAATTAAAAGACCTAACACTTGAAAGACTCAAGGGTATGGGTAATCCGGCGGCACTAGAAGCATATTGGGAGGCAATAGTGGAGATTAGAGGTGAAGAAAAAGTGGAAGTTACAGCTCCCGATGTAGATACTCGAGTAGATGTCGAGTCAAGTGACGAAGAACATCCCGAGACTGTGGAAGATCACGAAATACATCTTCGGGAGACGAGCATGGGAACAGAAACATAACAAAAATAAGTGGGATTGAAAATAGCGCCTAACGGCGCTTTTTTAATATTGTTGTTTATACTTCTCTGTGTCTCCCGAAGCTTGGTCGAAGAGTACGCTTGGACTATTCGTATGTATTCGATTGCGAATGAGATGAAATATGCCTCGAGCCATGATTGCCTCCACCCTTTAGGGGTTGAGCTAATCTTTTGTTATTGGTCTAATGGGTAGGCGAGACGGTAATTTGAGACGGAGGAGGACTAGGCCATGGCTGCTTTAGTCGCACGTTCGATTTACGTAGTGTCTCACCTGTATTCGTTGAGAGGGTTGGAAGTATATCGCGCCTCATACCATCCAAGTCGATTGGCTTGGAGGAGGATAGTGCGCGAAGGCGCCTTCGGTGAAATAGTTCTCTCTGAGGAGTGGCTAGAGCGCAACCGAAGCCTGTTGGGTGATGACGGTTTGAAGTTGGATCGTCCAACAATCATCCAGCAGGTATGTGTGTCTTCTCGACATGCTGAGCTTTTGACCCGGTGGTTTGGGACAGCTGAGGGGCCTGCGATGTTTGGGGGGTGCATTGTACTTCCGCCGGCGGTAAGCGGAGATCTGTGTTCACGAATGGCTACGGCCATTGCGCTTCAGTGGGCAGATCCATCACTATCGACGCCTGGGGAAAGGGCTGCGACATTGCCCGTGCCAAAAATCTAGGGTTCCTGTTGCCGCCGAGCGGCAGAACCCAAGACAAATATAAGAGTTTTAGATATATTTTCTAATAAGTAAATGCTCGAGGCCCAAGAAGCTGGTATTATATGGCTATGGATAAAATAAGCAAGGTTTTGAAAGGCAGACTTGGCAAGAAAGGGCTTATGGGAGCGGCTACAAGCGCTCACATTTGCTTTTTAGCTGAGAAGTGGGCAAGAGGTCGTTTCGAACCTATATCGTACTCAAAAGGCGTTCTAAAGGTTTCTGTAAAATCCTCAGCACATGCTCAGGAGATGAGCATGAAAGAAGAGGAGATAATCACCTACATAAATGAAAAAATAGAGAGAAAATGTGTAAAGAAGATTCGGTTTATGAACTATAGCACTTAGTATTCTAGAGATATATCTTAAGAGATCTTTCAACTCATATTTTTCACTCAGGATGGCACAGGTGTGTCAAAATCCGATATGAGTATATTCAATAGTTTGAGGATTGGCCCACATGCCCGCTTTCGTTCCAGCACAGAGTCCCTCTTCGATGTTGCCTCCGAAGCGTTTGCAGATTGTGCCTGGAAGGAGTCCTTGCCAAGCCTGGACATCTTCCCATCGCCCAGTCATGACTTGGGTGGGCACTAGTGTTTCATCACCAGTTCGAGCTGGCATTTCATAAAGATCAGCTATTAAACGATTAGCTTTATATTGAGCAGATTCTATAAATTTAGCTTCGCGAGTATTGTTGTTCATAGCATTGAAGCTTCCTAGCCCTGGATTGTCCCAAACGTCAGGATCGGGTGCTTCTTCAACTCTTGGATAATAACCATCAGCTGTACAAATAAGTTCAGTTTTATAGTACCCAAACAGATTCATAACTACGAATAAGCCGATAGAGATCGGTGATATAGGCAAGTTGAAGGCCAGCTGGACTAGCATGCCTACCAACATCGATCCTGTGCCGGGAACCAAGCCTATCGCCTGTTCTACGTCGGCGATCTGTTCACTAAAAGCTAAATTAATCACTATCGAAATAATGGCTGCCGTAGCTTCTTTTAGTTGTACATCTGCTTTACTTTTCCCGAGTTCTTTCATACCGGCTTGGCTAGTAGCCTCAGTGGTTGATTTTTGCACAAACTTAATCTGTTGATTGGCTATATCTTTTGCAGAAGCAGTGGCATTATCAGCAAGCCAACCGCTCATCTGGTTACTGACCCAAGCTTCCTGACCTGAGACGAAGGCAACTGTGTCTTGCAAGCCTAATATTGTATCTATATCGGCACTCCAAAACGACGATACAAATCGAGCATCTTCAAAGGCCTCATAGGCTTTATACATGTCGTAAGCTTTGCCTGCAGGAAAGCCTAAGACCTTGTCTGCCCACTTACAAATACTAGACTCTACCCATTCGGAGCTGTAAAGGTTCTGTAGAGATTTTATCTCTCTTGTTTGTCCGTCAATATTTAAACTTAAATTTTCAGAAAGGTCTCCAGTGATAGCAAAAGCGAAAAGGGCTTCGGTAGTTCCTTCTTGGAGGCTTAAGCCAAAGATTTCCGGAGAGTGTTCGGTTAGATAATCATCTATTATACTTGTTATATTAGCATCGGCAACGGTTACAGCCAAAACTTGACTATAGTCCCCGGTTTCAAAAGCTCCAAAGAGTGCTTGAACTGAACCGTCGGGCAACCAATCAGCTTCGCCCTGAAGGATATTCTCAACATATCCATACATAACCACGGTACGATCGTAGGCGTTACCTTTCATCATCGCCTTAGTAAAGCCCGCAGGAACATTGCTATCCATTTTATAAAGAGCACAATCAAGGACTGAGTATTCGAGGTTGCTCTGGTGTATTCGAGGTACTTCACCTGCTGCGCGTTCTCCTGCATCTCGAATCGTCTGCCATCTGTCATGTGTGTAGCTGTATGTATCAAAGTCAGCGTTATATGAGTCCCAATCATAATCATCTGCCCCTTCATCCCAATATTCATTGAGAGGAGGCTCAGCAGGTTCATCTGGAAGATCAGCGAGAGCTGGACTTCCTTCGGGAATAGGATAGGCTAGATTGACATCGTCTCTTATGCCTATGCTGACTGCGCTTGCCCCTGTTTCTAAGGCTCTGGTTTGAGGGGAAACGTTTATCGGAATACCCGCTCCCTGGTAGCCGAAATCGCTGCTAACAGCTATCGAGGGTTGACTCTCATCATTTTCATAATTGTCCACCCAAAAGTTTATTTCTCCTTCTTCGTTTAATCTTGCTAGCTCAGAAGCGTAAGCAGTTTGTCTGGCATAATTAACATCTCCTTGGCTTGCCCTATCGCCCCAGACCGCGTAGTAAATATCATCATAGGTTATTATTAATTCGTCTGAGACGGCTAAAACATTGTGCGTGTTGCCCTGAGCGTCGGTTTGCTCCTCCCCTATAATCGAACCTAGCCCGCTTATGATACCTATGGCCATCAGAGGTCGAAAGTCTCCAGAGAAAAGGCCTCGCAGGTCTTCTCTGGGCATACTTATGCTGTGTTGATCGCTTGCCTGATAAGGAACTTCTTGACAAAAGCCCCCGAAATCACACTCTACGCGAGTAGTATCCACATCTACTCCCGAGACACGACTTAAAAAGTTGGTTATCTGATCTGACGCTCTGTTAGCGACCTCTTCTTGTAAGGTATCTGTTACTCTTGTTTGCATCTCATCATTAACACATGAACTGAAGTTATCTCCTTCACAAAGTTCCAACAGAGCACTCTTGTCTCCTGTAAAGATGTTAACGAAAGTTTCAAAATTTGTTCTGGCACCCGATATTCCTAGCTCGACATCAAACATTCTCGCTCCTTCTAAAAGCAGAATTACTCTGGCTCTGTCAGGGTTTTCAATCATGCTCCTTATGGTTCCATCGGTAAAGCCTGCATGCTTGTCCAACTTGAGTCCAAAAAGCTTGTCCAAGAAGCCATATATCTCGCTCTCCGGATCGGTTCCAAAAGCAGGGTCGTCGATATTTCCAATAGCAGAAATAAGATTCTTTACATCTTTGGACTCGAATCCTTTGTCGGAGAGCCCCAACATCTCTACGATGTTGTCGATAGCTATATCTTGAAGGGAGTTTGAGATAAAATTGTTTTCAACTTCTTCGGCATAATCGTCGGGTGAGATAAACGCGAAGGCTCCGCCCGTAGGAGGCTGGAAGAGCCCAAGTGTTGTGTTTCGAGCAACTCCGAAGATATCGTCTAGGTTTTGGGCTCTGCTTAGAAATTTTCTCCAATCACTCCTAAAATCATCGATATCTGTTTCTTCGTAAGCTGGTGTCCCGAGAAGAGAATCAACTGCTAAATTTTCGTTGCCATATAAATCGTTTGAATAAGCTATAATCGCTCGGATAGATTCGCTTACATTTTCAACCAATTTTATCCAATTTTGGACGAGAGCCGGGTTTTGATTTACAGCTTCAGTGCCCAGAGCAGATAGATAATTTCCGATGACAATCATTTTTCGTGAGAGATCAGCGTTTTTATATGAGCTAAAGTAGCTATCACTAATATCTTTTAAGGCGCTGTTAGCAAAGTCGTGCCCCTTTTTACTCTCTGGAATTTTAAATGCCTCAATAAATTTGGAGAGGGGAACGAGATTGTTTGAAAGCCCTTGATCGTTTTCTCTCCCTCCTAGAAGTTCGCTCAAATTTGCGCCTCCGAATGAGCTTTGTGGTAGGTCTAAGACTTTTTCAACTCTTCGAGATCCCAAATCTCCAGACAAGATGTCTGCCAAATCAAGTCCTGATATGCCAAGAACATCTCCCAATATTTCTGAAGCCGCTTGGTTTATTAGGCAATTTCGTTGCTCTTCGCTTTCGGCTGTAACCATATTAAATATCGTTTCTGATTCAACACCCATTTCGTCACCTAAGAGTTTGCTGCCAATCTCAGCAAAGACATCTGTAGGATTGCCATTGAACATCTGGTAAATATCATCGGCAGTAATCCTTGCTCCGCTTATTGATATGCCCAGATAGTCATTTATATAGGCTCCAACCAAATTATTCATAATCTTATAGCCGCTCATGTAGAGGAAATCAACATTGTCACTCTCTGCTGACTCACTTCTTTCAAATATTTTTTCTGTTACCTCACTTGGTATATTAAAATTTTCATCGAGCACATCTGAGACCGAAATACCGACGCCTTCGAAGGCGTTTTTCTGGTTTTTATTACTGATAAAACTTGTTAGTGAGGCTTTAATCTTTTCGAATAATTCTGTTTCAAAATTGTCTTCGTATATCTCACCCATGCCCGGGCGATCTTGCTCCAAAAGGTACGAAGCCAAGCTTGCTGCAATTTCATCTATATAGTTAATTTTTTTATTCTGATTAGCTTTTTGATACTCGTTAGCAGCGGAGAAAGACTGAAAAGTATGCATACCATCGCGGTCGTAATATAGATATATATTGTTAGAAATGTTGTTTGTAGCACAGCTTTCTCTGCTTTCTGAATTGGAGTTATTTTCATTTAAATATCTAGCATTTTCAACAAAGTAAATTTGGTTTATGGCTGGATTTTCTTCGCCGTTTTTTGCTGCCAAAAAGGCTTGGATAGAGGGCTCCGATATCATTAATCTACCGGAAAACATTGCCATTTCGTCTGGGCTAAGCAAAACATCGGAAAAGTCAGCCAAAGGTTCACCTTTGACAAATTTTTCAGTTGTTCCCGTGACCAATCCGAGACTATAATCATTCTCTTCCGCATAGGCCCTAGCTTGAGACCATGCTCCAAAATCTCCTCTCATTAAGGCTTCGAAATTGTAACCTTTTAGGTTTAAGCCCTCTGATAAAATCTCATTGGCTCGACTATCAGAAATCTTTTTTTGCTCTGCAATTTTGTCTCGCAAAGCTGAAATGGTAATTTTCACACCCATAGTTTCCGGCTCAAACAAAAAAGACAAAGATTCTCCAAGTTTTTCTTCGAGCAAGGCTAGGCCAATTCCTCTGAAGAAAACATCCTTCATCACTAAGCCTTCTTTGTGTTCCTCGATATATCTGTAGACCTTCGAGATATAATAAAATGTTTTTGGAGGAATGCTAAGCTCAGAGGCTAGTTTGGCTGAACCGGCCATTATTAGAAATTCTGTTGGTGATATCTGTCCGCTCAGGAAGAGTACGATGTCGGCAGCTCCAAGGGATGTGCCTCCAAGGTTGATAGATGTGTTGTTTGTGACTTGCGATAGATGAAGGTCTCCTATCCTAAAATCAGATTGTTCTTCGCCAGTTATTATTTCATAAGCAGCTCTAGAAACCGTTTCAAGCTCGTATCTAAAGGAGTTGGTTGCTTGATTTAAGGCAGATGTTGCACTCGACCTGCTCTGAGATATAACACTAGAAAGATTTACAAAATCTCCGTTGGTGCCGTCTAGTAGCTCCATTAGGTCTCGGGTGGTGTTTAGAATTGACGAAGATTGTGAGGCTGATTCGAGATGAGAGACTAGATTCTCAATAGTGTTTATTTTTTGACCAAGTTCATCAATTTGAAGTTGCACTCCATCTTCTTCTGCAATTGCTGAGCCTTGAAGCTCAGATCTTAGCCCTTCGGCACTACTTTTTAGAGGCCCCAAGTGATCCTTTATGGTGTCAGCTCTTCCCCGATAAAATTCATAGGTTCGAAGAATCTCGGTTATGCTAGAGCTGTCACTCACAATTTCGCCGATTCTTTGTTGAATTTGTGTTTGGTTTTCTATTGCTTTGTAAAAGACCTTTTCTCCCAATCTTTTGAAGGTGCCATTCGCACTGTTTGTTCCAAATATCTGATAAAATTCTGTTTTTGTAACTCCCATGGCAGTAGCGTAATTGTCTATTAATATCGGCTCTGTTAGAGCTTCATTGTCGCTATCAATAGTTGCGGTAAAACTACTATTTGGGGAGTTTAGCCAAGAGCGTAAAAACTCTCTTTGACTATCAGTACTTTCCAGCTGTCTAGTAATAAAATCATTAGCGATATTTATAAATAAATCCTCTGTAATATTGCCTGTTAAGAAATCGTCGATACTTCCTTCAAGAGTATTGTGCATCTCGTCTCTCCAGTTGGACAAACTGTTTTCTGGACCTTCAATAGTTCCGGTGTTTGTTGATGATTCTACATGTCTATAATTTTGGTAGTTGTAACCATATTTCAAAAGATGAGCCTCGGTTAGGCGATTCAGATAGTCTGGCAGGCCGAGAGATCCTTTTTTTAAGTTGGCGGTTGTTCCTGTCGTAAGACCCAGATCTTGATCGATTGATTCTGGAAAAGCCAAGATAATATTAACAACAGAAGCGTTGGCAGCTTCTCTGGCCTCTGAGAGTGAATTTTGATTAAAAGAACCTTTCTCCAAAGCATATCTTTCCTCAAAAATTCTCGAGCCCATAAGTTTATAAATATCGGAGCTTGTGGCTGTTATCGGATTAAAGTCAAAAGCGTCTAGGGGAATATTTAGCTCCTCAGCTATTCTAGCTTTTCCAATCTGAGAAAAAACCTGTTCCCTGGAATCGCCTTTCATAGAGGCGTATGGAAGGTCGAGCTTTTTTTCTACGCTATAACGTCCGATAGCTTGAGTTAGCTCATCAATCGAGTCTACATCTATATCTTGAAAAGGCTCCTTGTCGAGTCCAAATTTGTCAGCTATTAAGACTCCACCCAAAACATGAAGCATATCGGTTAGATCATATTGAAGGATGTCGGCTGAAGGTAACCCCAGCGCTTCCGAGAGATATGACTGGCCAACTAAAGCAACAATACTTTTGAAGCTATCAATATCTAGATCTACACCGTCCAAGTTAGATAGATCAATGTCTAGGTCAGAAAGCATAGAGTAAATGGATTCTAAGCTATTTCTTCTAAACATTTCATCAAAACTTGAATCAAGAGCATCTTGGTCTTGAGCATAACCTTCATTGCTTTGCCATCGAAGTTTGACGTTGTACGGTGCTTGCTTGCTCTTTTTGCTACCCCCGAGACGTCTTTTTTTAACCAGAGTGCATTTGATCTGGTCTATCTCAGAGATATCTATAGCTTGACCCGAATAGTGTGAAGAGATATTTGCTTCACTATCACGATCGACAATCATAAAATCATCAACGGTGTCGTTTTCTAAATCGGTGATCTGACCTGAAACAAGCGGTGCCTCTGCGTCAAGTCCGGCATTTTCTATCAAGCTTTCTACTTCGGCGCTATCTTCGCTCTCTGATCGATATAGTTCAACCGTCTGCTCTTCCTGCTCATTT
>Ga0307992_1001282_pt1 | contig 14980 bp, 18 predicted proteins | sample EllFjometagen133_FD_203162 | JGI IMG/M metagenome (GOLD analysis project Ga0307992, IMG submission 203162) | Marine microbial communities from Ellis Fjord, Antarctic Ocean - #133 | ecosystem: Environmental > Aquatic > Marine > Unclassified | place: Southern Ocean | collected 2014-10-08
AATATCTTTCCTTTGCTCAAGAGTTGTATGTGGGGGGCAAAATCCAAATTTCTTCCAAACCAAATGCCTTGTGAATTTAACAGAATTCTTAGATCCAACCAATTCCATCCATCTTTCCAATCTTTTAACTCCACTAATAGTTATTCTATAAACTTTATTGCAACCTTTAATTTTTGGATAATAAATAGACATAAAAAATTTAATAGATAATTTATCTAATAAAAACCCAATTCCTTCAGCAAGGTTTTTAGAAACAGTTACAAAATGGATTAACGGATAATAATTATGTTTTCTTTTAAATAGTGTATATCTATCACAAGATTGATTGTTTCTAAAATATAAATTTCCATCTGTATCAAAAATCCCTCTTAAAAAACCTGCAATAACTTTAAAATTTTTACTCTGTAAAACCTCTTTTGGAACAGAAACAGTTAAAGATTTCTTGCCGAAAGGGAATCCAAAATCATTGAATAATGAAGATACTTTTTTATTATAAATTACAATTCCATAAGTGCCTCTAGAAAAAAAATCTTGCATTGAGATTTAAATCTAAACAATCATTAAACAAGGGAACAACATGGTCATCATAATATTCTTTTTCTTCCAAATGCCCACTAATGTCTATTTCTCCTTTCTTGCCTCTTAATCTCATATAACCATCTCCCGCATGAATTCCAAATATCTCTGCTAGTTCTGGGGTGATTTCAATTATATTTGTAATACAAATATATTTATATATCTTTCTATTTTTAATATATGTAATACAGAAACGTATATAAACAAAAGAAGATTTTTATGAAAATGACTGGAAAAAGCAAAAAAATGAATTATCCAGAAACATATCTTATAAGAGTTAATAAAACACTCAAAGAAAAATTAAAGAAAAAAGGAACTAAAAAAGTTCGAGAATATTTAAAAAAAATATAAATAAATCCCATATAAAAATGAAAAAGCATCATAAGGTAGTTTTAGGAAGTTTTGGGACAATTATAATAATCTTTATGGTAATTGTAGGAATTTTACTAAATGGTTTAATTGTAAAACAACAACTAAATCATAATGAAGTTACAAACAAAATAGACTCTCTTCAAGCAGATACTCAAGCTAAATTAAACCAATTAACTTTTAATCTAATTGAAGCACAAACAAGAATAAAAAATTTAAACCAAGATCTAGGAAATATTGACGAAGAATTTAGTTTATTAAAAGCTTCTGCAAGTTCAGATTTTTCAGGAATTATCGAAGATGCCATTCAATCTGTTGTTACAGTAAAAACAGATATTGGCCAAGGAACTGGATTTATAATTCATGAAGAAGGATATATTGTAACCAATGCTCATGTTCTTTCAGGGGGAACAAAACTTTATGTTTTAGATTATGAACAAAATCAAATTGAAACAGCATTTGTAGGATACAATTCTAAATTTGACATTGCATTACTAAAAATAACCGGAGACTTTAAAGAATTAGCTTTAGGAAATTCTAATAATATTCAAATAGGTGAAAAAGTAATTGCAATAGGAAACCCTCTTGGACTACAGTTTTCAGTTACAGAAGGAATTATTTCCGGGGTTCATAGAATTGGCATAAATAATATTGAAGCATATATTCAAACAGATGCTGCATTAAATCCAGGAAATTCAGGAGGACCCTTAATAGATCAAGAAGGAGAAATTATTGGAATAAATAACTTCAAAATAAGTGGTGGAGAAAGCCTAGGATTTGCATTAGAATCAAACTATTTAAAAGATATAATTAATGAAATAGCTCAACAAGAATTAAATCAAACCTTAATTTAATAAAGGCTTTTTCATTCTAATTTTTATGGCTAAACAAAAAGCAAATAAAGGGATTACAGTAAAAAAATCTGAAGATTTTAGTGAATGGTTTACTCAAGCAATAGAAAAAGCAGAAATTGTTGACATAAGAGGTATGCCAAAAGGATTTATGGTCATTCGACCATGGGGAGCAATAATCATAGAAAAAATGTATAAGTATTTTGAAGAAGAACTTCAAAAGAAATCACATCTACCTACATTTATGCCTTCTGTAATTCCTGAAGAAAATCTTAAAAAAGAATCAAGCCATGTTCAAGGATTTATTCCTGAAGTTTTTTGGTTAAAAGAAATAAACAAAGAAAAACTTGCTTTAAGACCCACAAGCGAAACATTATACACTCCAATGTTCAAATTATGGATTAATAGCTATAGAGATTTACCTTTAAAACTTTATCAAAGGGGTTCTGTCTTTAGACTAGATACAAAAGCAACAAGACCTTTAATAAGAACAAGAGAAATTCTTTGGATTGAAGCACACGACGCATTTGCAACTAAAAAACAAGCAGAAGCGCAAGTTCAAGAAGATATTGATACAACTGAAAAAGTCATGCATCAAATATTCAAAATTCCTTTTTTGCCTATGAAAAGACCTTCTTGGGATCGTTTTGCAGGAGCAGAATATACTGTCGCTGCAGATGTTTTAATGGAAGATGGAAAGATAATACAACAACCTTCAACACACTTAATGGGTCAAAAATTCTCAAAAGTCTTTGATGCTAAATTTAAAGATGAAAATGAAAAAGACCAATATATTTATACAACAGCATATGGTCCTGCAATGTCAAGAATACTTGCTTCAGTAATTGCAACTCACAGTGACGATGGAGGATTAATTTTACCTTTTGATTTAACCCCTCTTCATCTAATTATAGTTCCAATTTATAATAAAGAAAATAAAAAAGATATTTTAAATGAATGTGAAAAAATAAATAAAAAAATTATCTCTTTTAAATTAAAATCTAAAATAGATTATTCCGATAAAACTCCTGGTGAAAAGTTTAATATTTGGGAATTAAAAGGAGTTCCAATGAGAATAGAAGTTGGTGAAAAAGAATTAAAAGAAAAAAAATTAACTTTATTTTTAAGAGATCTAAGAAAAAAAGAGAAATTAGAAATAAATGATTTATCAAAATTAAAAACTTTTGGTGAAGATTATGATAAAAGACTTTTAGAAAAAGCAGATAAAATGTTTGAAGGAAAAATTATTGATTGCAATTCAAAAGAAAATATTAAAAAAACAATTAATAAGGGAAAAATAGCAAGAATTAACTTTTGTTCTACAGACAACAAAGGAGAGAAATGTGCAGAATATATTGAAAAAGAATATGGTGCAGAAGTTAGAGGAACTTTAGCTACAAAAAATGAAAAAGCTTCTGGAAAATGTATTATTTGTAATGAACAAGCAACAGAAGTAGTTTATGTTGGAAAGAGCTATTAGACATTAACAAATACAAAAAGTAAAAACAAATAGATTAATTTTACTAATCTTCCATTCTTAAAAGAGAATTTAATTCATCTTCCATTCTAAAGGTTTTTTCTAAAAGAAAACCTAGTTCTTTTTCAATTTCTTTTTTTTCCATTTTTTCTTTGTTTCGCATATACCTTAGCGATTCAAATTAAAATACCTCTAAGAACCTCAAATTGATTAGTCGGAGAATTATTCCTTAATTCAATTCGAGACCCAGAGAGGAACCAAATCGAATCAAGCAAATTTAGTAATAGAAGTTCTCACTAAGATAATGTGGCACTTTCTATAAGCGCAATTATTTAGTTTTACTTCCATATTATATTGACGTATGACCTGTATTTAAATTTTATGATTTGCTTTTATTGGCGACTTTTCTAAGCTTTTCTTCAAAAAAATCTAGATCTTTAAGCCCCATTTTAAAACCAGCTGCATTTTCATGTCCGCCCCCACTAGCATCTTTAATTTTTTCAATAATCTTAAGGGCCATTTTCTTAACATTTTCTCCTCGCATAGAAATTTTAACTTCTTCTCCTTTAATGTGGCTTATAACAACCACCTTATCACTAAATAAATATGAAAGATAATTTGAAAGACTAGCACTCATCCCAGTGTCTGCAGAATATCTAAAAAACAAAACCTCTCCGCCGTCATAACTTATTTTTGCTTTCTCCACTAACTTTTGAAATTTAGAATCAATTTCATTAAATCGTTCATGCATTGAAGAATTTTCTTTTGTTTCATTTAAAACATCATAAGGATTTTTAGCATCAATTAAAAAACGAATCATTTTCATAACATTTGTTGTCTTATCTTTAAGACCTGCTCCAAGCATTTGACAAATTTTTCCAAAACCAGATCTATAATACACATCAAATGCTTCTTTAGTCTCAATACCTAATTCCGGATATTGTTTTAAAAAATCCTTATAAAAATTAGGAATAAACTTATCTGAAATACATCCTGCAATACTTATCCAACGATCCTGGTCTTTATCTGCAATTTGTTGACAAAATAAAGAAACAGGTTCATATTTTTTTTTCTTACTTAAAAAAGGATTATAATATTTAACAAAATTAGGAATTATCGTATCAGTATCATGATGATCTATCCATGTAAGCGGAAGATTTAATTTTTCAACTTCATCAAAAAACTCTTTCGAAACACCTGGAACATCTAATACAAAGATAACATCTGGATTAAATTCTCCCACTCTTCTAAAATACTCTTGTCCCATAGGAATCTTCTTTACAGGAATCCCCTTCCCTCTACCTAAAAATCTCCTCAACAAAATATATGAACAAAGCCCATCTTGGTCATCATGAAAATAAAACAAAGGGTTTTGAGATTGCTCTAAGGTTTTTCTAATTTCTTTGATTTGTTTTTTAGTTAACATATTGAAATTAAAATATTCACCTTTAAAAATCCTCTACAATCTCTGTATTTAATCTTTCATATCCACAAAAATCAGTAGAATAATTATAAGCTCCTGCATTTAAAAAAATAATTTTATCCCCTATATTTACATCATTTAATTTAACCTTATATCTAAAAATATCATCTCTAGTCGGGCTATTTCCTTTAATTAAATAATCTTCTCCCATTTCAAAACTATCTAACTCTCCTTGTACCAACATTTTAGTTCCTGTTAGGAGCGTGTCTAGAGCACAATTATACAAACCAGTATTAATAACTAAAATCTCTTTTTGCTTTTGGATAATCTCTGTTATCAACCTCACACAAGGAGCAGCTAAAAATCTTCCAGGTTCTATAAAAACATCTATCTTCTTATTATTTAACCATTTAACAGATTCTTTAATTTTATCAAAAATATAAACAAATGCTTTTTCATTTAAACTACGATATAAAGAAGGAAGCCCTCCTCCAAGATTAATAAAATTTAAGTTATCTAAAGTATTTTTAGACAAAGAATCTTTTAATTCTCCAACAATTTCCCACTCAGAAGTATTTTGGCTTTTTCTATGGATATGAATCCCAAGTCTACCAATATTTACATTATTTCTTATTTTTTCAATTAAATTATTAACTTTTTTAGATGCCATTCCATAAACAAAATATTTACCAGAACCAACCCGATGTTCTTGAAATTTCATTCTTAGACTAAGATTTATTTTTTGATTTTCTTTTTGCACCACTTCTAAAAGATTTTCCAAATCTATTTCATTATCAACAACAAAATTTCTAACTCCTTTCTTTAAAATATCTAACAACACTTCTTCATTTTCTGCTTGAGTAAAAAACCAAATTTTAGATTTATCTTTAATCATATTTATTTCTTCTTTTAGATGAATAGAAAATAAAATATTTTTATCTGAATCCTGTAGAATATCTCCTACAATTCTATTTGTTTTATATGAATAAGAAATCTTCAAACCCAAGTCTTTTAATTTCTTAACTTGATTAAACAAAGCCTTTTTTGACAAAATAAATTTAGCAGATTCCATTATCTAAAATACCTTCTTTTGACAATTTATCTAAAACATTGCACATCATTAAAGGAAAATTAATAGTAACATCTCCAATAACTGTTGAAGCTTCTGCATCATCTTTTAATTTTCCCCAAGATTTTGCTTCTGAGGTTGTTGCACCAGACATTGAGCCTGAAGTGGGATGAGAAGTGGTCATATAAACAGCATAATCAAATCCTCCAGATAAAAGAGCTGCAAATACAGCATAATGTTTTGAAATACTTCCCCCTAAAGAAATCAATCCTTTTTTCTCATCAAAACTTAAATCCTCTGTAATTCTTTTCATATCAAGAATTGTATCTACAATAAAATCAGGATTTTTTTGTTGAAATTGATATAAATGAAATCCAAAACTAGAATCTGCAATTCCAGGACAATAAATTGGAATATTATTTTTAGCAGCCTGATAAAGTATTGAATCTTCATCATCTAATTGCAATCCAATTTCATAAAGCAAATCAGAAGAAGAAATTCTCTTCTTTTTTTTATAAATTTCAGAAAGAAGAGCATCCATTTTATCTTCAAATTTCATATAACTTTCAGTAGCAATCAATAAATTCCCTATCCGATTTAAACCTTTTTCATGAAGTTCTGTATCATCTGCATTAAAATTACTTATTTCAAAAGCTTCACCAAAAGATTTCATTAAATCTTCTTCAATAGAACCAGAAGTTGTAACGAGAATATCTGAAATCTTTAATTTACAAAGTTGAGCAAAGAAACCCCTTAAACCACTAGTAACCATATTTGAAGTAAAAGTCAAAAAGATCTTAGAATTACTTCTTTTCATTTTTAAAACAACTTTGCAAGCTTCACTTAATTCAGATGCTTGATATCCTAAAGAATCAAATTTGTCAATAAGAAGACCAGCAGTCATATTTTCTGTCCATAAAAAATCTTTAACCTTTTTCATTATAATTTCGGAAATAAGAAGTAATAACTATGTTAAAATTTAGAGATTGGTATCGCTAAAGCACAGTAGTTTATTTCCATAAAACTATTCAACTCCAAGTGTTTTTAAAACTTTCCTTACAACCAAAACTGTTTTTTGTTTTTCTGTTTCTGTTCCTTTTTCTAAATTTATTTCAACTAAATCAAAGAAATTAATTTTATCTTTAATTTTCTCAAGAACTGTTAAAACTTGTTCTTCATTTAAACCATTCTTTTCAGCATATCCTGTAGAAGCTACAATAGTAGAATCAAAAACATCAATATCAAAAGAAACATAAAGAGAATTTTCTCCGTCAACAAATTCTAAAATCTCTTTTTGTCTTTCTTTAAATTCATCAGAAAAAACTATTTTAATTCCTTTTTCTTTTGCATAACTCAATTCAGAAGCATCAATATGTTGAGAATTTCTTCTAACACCAACAATCAAAATGTTCTCACTTAAAAATCCTTTTTCAATAATCGCCCGTAACCATTCTTCATGCCCAGGTTCAGGCATAGGAGCCATTAAATCAGGATGAGCATCAAAAATTAATAATTTAGAACTTCCACCATACTTTTCAAGAAAATTTAAAACTAATGGAAAACTAATAGAATGATCTCCTCCTACAAATAAAACTTTGTCTTCTTCAAAATACCTTTTAGACTCTTCAGAAATCTGAGATAATTGTTTTGTGATATTTTGAATGTCCAGATTTATTTTATTAAAATTAAAATTTTGTAAAACCCTTTCATAACTATTCTCTACCCCTTGAGTAATTCCTAACCCATTTACCCCAGGAAAAACAATAGTTTTCATAAAAGTCAAAAAAACCCTTAATTTTTAAGTCTATCTAATCACAATAATCTTTTTAAAATCCTAAAAATTATCACAGACATGAATAAATGGCTAAAAATTTTAATTGGACTTGTATTAGTAGTAATTCCTCTCTATTTAATCTTTCCAACAAGTCCCCTAGAAACATGGGGTATTGCTGCCTTAGACCTAATAAAGGGGGGGGTAACAATCCTTGTATTAGTTATGGGAGTTATCCTAGTAATCTTAGGAATAATGGATTTAAAGAAATAATTAAACAAAGAACATAAAGAAACTCTCTATAACTGCAGCAATAAGTAAAAGAGGTAAAACTATTAAAAAGAATACTTTCAAGGCTTTCTTAAAATTATTTCTAAAAGAATTTAATCTATCTTTTTTCTTAAATAAACAAATTCCCAAATTAAGGCCCATTCCCAAGGAAATGAAAATAGCAGCCAATTCAGGTATGCCATGGGGAATTAATTTCCAAAGAATATTTGCACCTTTTTCTGAAACTACCATAGATGAAACAAAACCTAAAACATATCCATTACTTAAAGCTCCCCAAACAGGAATAATCCCTGCTAAAATCCCCAATGCAAGCCCAACAAAACTACTTTTAAGATTATTAAAAAAGATAAATCCAAACATCTCTTTAAACCCAAAATCTTTTGTTATTTCTAAAAGTTCTTGAATATATTCTAAAAGGTACTTGGAAACAAATTCTGGAGCAGGAATAAAAATTCCAATTAACATAAAAAGGAAAAAAATTCCAATTATCCAATAAATATAATTCTTAACCTCCTTCAAATATAAAAAGCTTTTTTTATATTCTTCAATTAAATTAAATCTATTTTTTAAATTCATTTTTATATTTTTACTAACTAAAACGCCTTGAAATGTATTTAGTTTTTTTAGGATATCTTTTTGTTAAATAAATCCCATAAATTATCCCTACAACAAGACCCCCTAAGTGTGCAAAATTCCCTAAAGGAATATCTCCTGCAATAGAAATTAACCATAAAATTATTAATAGTCCGGGAGCAGCATATTTCATTTTTATAGGAATAGGAATAAACATCATGTAAACTTTCAGATTAGGTGTTAAAAATATTAAAATTCCAATTAATGCAAATAAAGCTCCAGAAGCACCCACTGCAAATACTTCATAGTTTTGAGGAAAATTAAAACTATAGATTAATCCTTCTATTAATACAAAGACCAATCCAGCAAAGATTCCTGAAAGCAAATAAAACCAAAAATATCTTTTTCTACCTAAAATTTTTTCAATAATAGAACCAACAAAAAATAAAGAAAGCATATTTACAAACAAATGGAAAAATCCCGCATGTGCAAAAATACTAGTTATAAAAGTCCATAAATAAACACCAGATAAAACACTCGCAGGATTTAAAGCATAATATTCATGGGGTAAAAAAAAGAACACAATTGATAAGACCGCTGTTATAATAATCAACCAAGTATTTAAGCTAAAATTAATATTAATTGCTCTTTTTTTAGTGGGAATTGAATATACTTGCATATTAGAATAAATTATTTCTTCTTTTTAACTGCTTTCTTTTTGACTATCTTTTTTACTGTTTTTTTCTTCACTATCTTTTTCTTTTTTACTACTTTCTTCTTTATTGGCTTTTTCTTCGCCATTTTTTTCTTTATTGATTTTTTCTTTACTACTTTTATCTTTTTGACTATCTTTTTCTTTTTTACTACTTTCTTCTTTATTGGCTTTTTCTTTTTTACTACTTTCTTCTTAACAATTCCCTTTTCAGCCAATCTTTTTTTTGCATCTTTTTTTCTTTTCAAAGAAGCCAAAGCCCTCTTAACATCTTTTTCATCTTGAATTCTCTTAAATTCCTTTTGCTTTTGCTTTTCAAGAATTTCCTCTTCTTTAATGATTTCGATCTCAACTATTTTTAATCTCTCTTTTATTCTAAATAAATTTTTCTCCAACTCTTTAATCAATTTAGAATTATCTTTAATATTAAAAACATCTCCACATTCATTACAAGTAAACTCCATCAAAAGAGCTTCTTCTTCTCCCATTTCAATATTACATCTTTTACAAACATAAAAAATATTTTCTTTTCTATCTTTAATTTGTTCAATAAGTCTTTCTCTTTCTTTAATAATTAACTGCCTCAAAAAATCAAGACATTTAATAATTTCAAATTTCCAAAAATAAGTATACCATCCTTTCTTTTTATCTTTTTTTCTTACAGAAGATACAAGACCAAAATTAGATATCTTATATAGAATATTTCTAGTTTGATTTATTGTTAATTCTAATTTTTTAGCGATAGTAAATTCATTGACATGTTTTTTAGTATATAAAAGATCTGCAATGTCTTCTGACTGCTTTCCTGCTGTTATAATAATGACCTCTTTTAGTAAATTTTTTAACATTTTTATTTATAATATAGTTCAAATAAATATCTTTCGGTTAATAAAGTTAATCAATCCTCATAAAAAAAGTTTTTAAACCTATAATTCATAATATATATTGTAGAATATACTTAACAAAATGGGTTTACTTCATAAAAAAGAAAGAAAAGAGGAATTAAAAGTTCCAGAATTGCCAGAACTTCCTGAATTACCAAAGCTTCCTGAATTAACAGAAGGTGAAGAAGATTCTCAAGAAACCATTCATCAATTACCAAGTTTTCCAAATAATTCTCTAGGAAATAAATTTTCCCAAGATACTATAAAAAATGCTATAGCTGGGGGAGAAGAGAGTGATTCAGAGGAAATTGTAGATGATTTTGAAGAAATAAACACGCCACAAATGATACAAGAACCTCTTAAAAAAATAGATTTAGGACAAAAATTAAAACCCTTAACTATGCAATCTAATAAAATAGTTCATGAAGAAGAACCTTTATTTGTAAGATTAGATAAATTTGAAGAAAGCAACAATATCTTAAATGGGTTAAAAAAACAAATAGAAGAGGTTACCCATATATTAAATGAAACAAACAGCATTAAAGAAAAAGAAGATGAGCAATTAAAAAAATGGGAAGCTGAATTACAAAATATTAAAAATAAAATCGAAAAAGTCGACAAAGATCTTTTTTCTAGATTATAAAAATGAGTGAAAAAAATTTAATGCATGTAAAATTAGAATTTGAAGAAGCTAAAAATAATAAAAAAGAGATTCTTGCTCTTGAAATAGGGATTTTAAAATTATTAACCGCAATTAAAAAATATCATGAATTCAGATTAGAAGAATTAACAAATAAAGAAAATCTAAATACAAAATTAAAAAAACTCTCTTCAAGCATTACAAAACTTAAAAAAATTATTCCAAAAGTTCAAATTCCAAAAAAATATCAAAAAAGAACAAACGAAAATGCTCCAGAAGAATTTGAAAAAACAATAACACTTAAAAAAAAGAAATCAGATGTTGAAGAACAATTGCAAGACATACAAAAAAGGCTAAAAGATCTAGATGAAAAATTTTAAAACACCCTTCTCCTTATTCTTATAATGAAAAGAAAAGAATTAATTAAAAAATATATTGAATTCTTTAAATCAAAAGGCCATAAGGAAATAAAAAACTCTTCACTTATTCCTGAAAACGATCCAACAGTTTTGTTTACAACAGCAGGAATGCACCCTTTAGTTCCGTTTTTACTAGGGCAACCTCATCCTCAAGGAAAAAAATTAGTTAATGTTCAAAGATGCATTAGAACAGGAGATATTGAAGAAGTAGGAAATGAAACTCATCACACTTTCTTTGAGATGCTTGGAAATTGGAGTTTAGGAGATTATTGGAAAAACAAATCCTTAACAGATAGTCATGAATTTTTAACAAAAGTTCTAAAAATTTCTGAAGAAAATATTTCTGTGACCTGTTTTAAAGGAAATAAAGATGCACCAAAAGATAAAGAATCTGAAGAAATCTGGAGAGAAATTGGAATAACAAATATAAGATTTTTAGGAAAAAAAGACAATTGGTGGGGACCTGCAGGAAACACTGGGCCTTGTGGACCAGATTCAGAAATATTTGTAAATAATATTGAAATATGGAATAATGTCTTTATGCAATATAATAAAGATAAAAAAGGAAATTATTTGGAAGCAAAACAAAAAAATATAGATACAGGAATGGGTGTTGAACGAACAATAGCATTATTGCAAGGCCATTCAGATAATTATCTTACAGATGTATGGAAACCAATAATTAAAGAAATTGAAAGATTATCAAATAAATCCTATGAAAAAAACAAAAAAGAAATTAGAATTATTGCAGACCATATGAAAGCAGCATGCTTCATAATAAACGATGGGATTGTTCCAGGAAATTCTGAACAAGGATATGTTTTAAGAAGATTAATTAGAAGGGCCATTAGAAATTTAAAAAAGTTAGAAGTAAAAATCTTAGAAATAAATATAACTGGTCAAATCGCAAAGAAGGTTTTCAAAATATACGAAGATTATAATCTAAATGAAAAATTAATTTTAAATGAATTAAAAAAAGAAGAAGATAAATTCCAAAAAACATTGGACAAAGGGTTAAAAGAGTTTGAAAAAATGTCTAAAAACAAATTAATTGATGGAAAAGAATCTTTCTTATTATTTCAATCATATGGATTTCCATTAGAAATGATTGAAGAATTGTCTAAAGAAAAACAAATTAAATTTAATCCAAAAGATTTTAAAAAAGAATTTAAAAAACATCAAAAGCTTTCAAGAACAGCAACGGCAGGAAAATTTAAATCAGGTTTAGCAGATAATTCAGAACAAACAACAAAACTACACACTGCAGCACATCTTTTATTGTCTGCTATACAAAGAGTCTTAAAAAATAAAGACATTCATCAAAAAGGATCAAACATAAATCCTGAAAGAATAAGATTGGATTTTAATTTTGACAGAAAATTAACCGAACAAGAAATAAAAGATATTGAAGAATCAGTAAACAAACAAATAAAAAAAGCAATTCCAGTAAACAGACAAGAAATGAGTTTAGAACACGCAAAAAAATCAGGAGCAAGTGGAATGTTTGATGAAAAATATGGAAGCAACGTATCTATTTATACTATTGGAGACTTTTCAAAAGAAATTTGTACTGGCCCACATATAAAAAATACTAAAGAACTTGGGAAATTTAAAATAACAAAACAAAAATCTTGTGGAGCAGGAGTAAGAAGAATTAAAGCAACATTAAATTAATTATTTTAACCCATATTTATCTCTTAATTTATTCCATTTATTCTTAGTTAATAAATTAACCCCATATTTGTCTCTCATTCTTGAATATGATTTAGCATCATGATATTCATACAAATTTCCAGGTAAAGGTTCTCCTCTATAGACAATAATTACTTCTGGTTCTGAAAGGAGCTTGTTTCCATCTGCATATTCTCCAAAACTATCTGTTAAAATTGTTGGGGCTGTAGCTTCTACAAAACAATATCCAGAGTCCTTAAGATCTGCTTTACCTGCACATTTTATTCCAACAGATTCATGATTTTCAACAGGATAATAAAAAAGAGAAACACCATAACCAATTTCTTTTAATAAAAAGGTTAAAAGTTCTGATTTATCTTCACAGGTACCATAAATTTCACTAAGAGTTTGATATGGAAATTTAGAAACAGCTATTTTAACCCCTCCAATATTTAAAAATTCTTGAGAAACTTTATAAGGAATATTTTGAACTAAACTTATTGCTATTCTTGCCTGGTCCACTTTACTATCTGGAGCAAGGTTTTGAATTTCAACTACTAACGGTAACAACGCATTTCTTTGTACTTCATTACTAATTCTATTTAACTTAAAATCAGATCTTAAAGGCCTTTCTTCTTCAGTATAAGAAATAAATTTCGGCAATACTGAAACATAATCTAAAACTCCTTGATAAACTTTAACATCAATAATACCTTCTTGTCCTCTAAGAACATATTTAAAGCTTACTTCTGAAGGATTAACATATTTTTCAGAAACACAAAAATCTCCTTCTTTTAAAAAACCAGGGCCACATCCACACATAGAGGCTTTTTCAATTAAAACTCCTTGATCACAATAATAAGGTTTATTTAAAGAACAAGAATCATAAAAAGTCCCATCTCCACAAGTGGGGAGGTTATCTCCTGTAAAAAAAGACCCTTCAAAAAGATAAAAACCTACAAGACCAACCACTAACAAAACAAAAACCAAAATAAATATTAAAAGAAATTCATTAACAAATTTTCTAACGGGTCTTTCTTCTTCATCCTCTTTTGAAAAATTTCTCATAAATAAAAATAATAAACTAATTATAAAAACCTAACTAATTACTCCAAGAATCATGGATTTTTTGCATAACTTGCACAGTCTTTGGATGAAATTTATTTTTCCAATATTCTAAAGAACCATCAATCATTTCTTTTTGAAGAACAGGATCTTTCTTCAGAATATCTAAGGAATTTTTAGATACAAATTTCATTGCACCATTAATTAGTTCCCATAATAATTCTTTGTCTTCTTTAGTGGAAAATAGTTTTGATTCTGTTTGGCTTGGCATAAAACTAGGATTAGGTAAAATAAGGCTATTTAAATAACTACTCCAATTATAATATGCTTCAGATATCTTAGAAGAAATTTGTCTTGAAAGGTCTTCTCCTACAAACCCATTGGATAGAATAGAATCTTTAATTCCAAATACAGAATCTAGTTCTTCTAATGTTGCATTAAAGCCTAGTTCTTTCTTTAACTTTTCAAATTCTTGGTCTAATTCTTTAAGTATTTGTTTTTTATCTATCATTCTAAATAAACACCAGGCAATCCAGGCCTAGCTTTTTTTGATTTATTTTCAGGATCAACTTTCTTTAAATCCTTAACAGAATAGATTTTTAAGTCTTTATTAAGTTTCTGCTTAAGTTTTTTCTCATTAATTTTCTCAATTTCAAAAGGTAAAACATACAAATAAACTTTTTTTACTTCTTTTCCTTTACTTTCAACTCTTTGAATAATATCTTTAACATAATTAGAATATTTTTCATTTAAATCAACTTTCTTTTCTTTAGATTTTAATTTGGATTTTTCAGCTTTTGGCCAATCTGAAGTTGAAAGCAAATCTTTATTTTTCAAATCTTCCCAAAGTTCTTCTGTAATATGTGGGCAAATTGGATTTAATAATTTCAAAAACTTTTCTAAAACCACTTTACTATTTTCACTTTCTTTGAAAATTAAATTAAATAATTCTCTTAATTCGATTGTAGCTTTCCTATATTTAAAGTTTTCAAAATAATCTGTAATCTTAACTATACTTTGATTTAATTTTTCTTTGACTTTTACTGTTGATTTTCCTAATTTAACTTTTTCAAAATATTCAAATATTTTATTAATAAATCTTAAACTTCCAATAATACCCTCTTTACTCCAATCAATATCCTTATCAGGAGAAGCTAAACTACATAAAAAGAAACGAGCAGTATCAATT
>Ga0307992_1001284_pt1 | contig 14969 bp, 15 predicted proteins | sample EllFjometagen133_FD_203162 | JGI IMG/M metagenome (GOLD analysis project Ga0307992, IMG submission 203162) | Marine microbial communities from Ellis Fjord, Antarctic Ocean - #133 | ecosystem: Environmental > Aquatic > Marine > Unclassified | place: Southern Ocean | collected 2014-10-08
TCATTTCCACGACGGAAAAAAGAAGCAATGGATTGTTCCATGTTCCCACCGTCGATCCATCCAAAACCGGCAGGTTCTTGATCGCGTTCCCAGAGAGAAGGAGAAGAAGTATAAAATTTATTCAAGGCGGTCATATATTTTGCTGCGGTTTGATGCGGTTCAAATTGTTCCAATTCCCATTCGATCCCGCGTTCTTCATTCCACTCGCTCCAAGGCGCCAATTCGGAACCCATAAAGAGCAGTTTTTTGCCCGGATGACAGAACATAAATGCAAGTAAGAGTTTATAATTTGCAAATTTCTGCCAGTCGTCACCCGGCATCTTGCTCAATAAAGATCCTTTGCCGTGAACAACCTCATCATGAGAGAGCGAAAGAATGAAATTTTCAGAATATTGATACAACATGGAAAAGGTCATATCACTGTGATGATACTTACGGTGAATGGGCTCTTTTTCCATATATCGAAGAAAATCATTCATCCAACCCATGTTCCATTTAAAATCAAATCCCAAACCACCCGTATGGACAGGATGACTCACGCCGCCCCATGCGGTCGATTCTTCTGCGATAAGTAATGCTTTAGGGAAATACTTGCCCACGATAATCGATAGTTTTTTCATAAATTCGATGGCATCGAGATTCTCATTACCGCCATATTGATTCGGGATCCACTCCCCTTCTTTGCGACTATAATCCAAATAAAGCATGCTGGCCACAGCATCAATACGCAGACCATCAACATGAAATTCTTTGATCCAGTATAGAGCATTTGAAACGAGGAAGTTTGAAACCTCGTTACGACCATAATTAAAGATCAGGGTCCCCCAGTCAGGATGTTCCCCTTTGCGTGGATCTGCATGCTCGTAAAGTGCCGTTCCGTCGAATTGTGCCAATGAGAAGGCATCTTTGGGGAAGTGCGCAGGAACCCAATCCAATAAAACACCAATACCGCTTTTGTGACAATAATCTATGAAATATCTCAGATCATCGGGATCGCCAAAACGACTTGTTGGCGCATAATAACCAGTGACCTGATAACCCCAGGAACCGTCAAAAGGATATTCCATGATCGGCATCAGTTCAATATGAGTAAATCCGTGTTTTTTTACGTAATCAACGAGAATGGGTGCAATTTCTTTGTAAGTATACCATTCCCAGTCTTCCTTGCGTTTCCAGGATGCAAGATGCACCTCATAGATGCTCATGGCTTTATTCAGCTCATGTTCCGGCAAGGCGGACATATATTTTTTATCTTTCCATTTGTAGTTCGATTCATAGATACGCGAAGCATTACCCGGTCTTAACTCACCCATATTGGCATAGGGATCTGCTTTTAACATCAACTGACCATCGCGTGTATAGATCTCAAATTTGTATTTCTGTCCGGCTTCTACGCCCGGAATAAAGATCTCCCAGATACCCGATGAACCGAGTACACGCATCATGTGTTTACGTCCATCCCAGAAATTGAAATCACCAACGACAGATACACGGCGTGCAGCAGGTGCCCAGACGGCAAAGGCAACGCCTTTGATCCCATCCATTTCGCAGACATGAGCACCCAATTTTTCATAAATAAAATGATGATCACCTTTTCCAAAAAGATAGGCATCTTCTTCGTTGATATGCGGCATGAATTGGTAAGGATGAATATAATCGAATTCATTTCCATCGGCATACTCAACATGAATTTCATATTTCTCAAAAGCTTCTGAAGTGAATGTGACATCCCAAAACCCGTCTAGGTCAGCATGTTCGAGCTTTAATTTTTTCTTACTGGTAAGAAGTGTAATGGAGACAGCAGTCGCTTCCGGCTGGAATACCCGGACCACTTTTTCCAAATCTTTATTCTCATGCATCCCCAGTACGGCATGAGGGTCGTGACAGCTTCCATTATAAATCTTTCGCATATTATTTTTGAGGCTCATGATCATCCTTTCTCATTTTTGCGCTCATTAAACCGATCATTGTTTTTACATCAGTTATTTTTCCCGTTTTGACCATTTGGATCGCATCATCAAGGGAAAGAATGAATGTTTCTACAAACTCGTTATCATCTGTTTTTAATATACCTTCTTTAAGATCGAAGGCTTCGTAAATATGGATCACTTCATCGCTATAACCGATACAAGGATGAATGGTCGTTAATAATTTAAGTTCCGAGGCTTTGTAACCTGTTTCTTCTTCCAGTTCCCGCAATCCGGTCTCCTCGGGAGTTTCACCCGGATCGATCTTTCCGGCCGGCAATTCGATAAAGACCTTTTTCAAAGGATAGCGGAACTGATTTAAGAGCAGTAGATCTCCATTCGGCAAATAAGCTACGAGTGCAACCGCACCCGGATGCTCGATATACTCGCGAACGGAGGACTTCCCGTTGGGCAATTTAACCTTATCTTTACGCACATGTAACAAGGCGCCGTCAAAGACGGCTTCACTCGAAAGCTGTGTTTCCTTTAAGGTATCCATATTGCGAATATACATGATATTCCGTTTATGGACAAATAGAATTAGAAGAGATGATGGATGATAGATGATGGATGATGGATGATGGATGATGGATGAAGTTTTATTCATTTATTATTAATCACAAGTTAAATAGAATATTATTTTGGCTATCAGCTATCAGCTATCGCCTATCGACAAAAAAAACACGTGTCATCCTGATACGACCCCGTCCCGAATCATTGGGATCGGGGGCGGGTTCAGGATCTCTTTGTTGTCATGAGAGGATGTTATTGTATGGAAAACATAAAATAATTATTTATGATAAATTTTAAGTACGGAACGGTTTTAAACCGTTCCGTACATTTTTTGGCATTATCAATTATTTATAATATCAATATTATCATGCACTTACAAAGTATTTTACCCCAATACAATTTTTTGCTTTTCTTTTAATTTTTCCTATCGTATTATTCGCTCTAAATCATGGTGAAACAAGAAATTATAAGGAATTATAAATGATCCAAGTCCGCGAAGAATACTGCCCCCAGAACCATCCCTGTCCCACAGTCAGCCACTGTCCCGTCGGTGCTATTTCCCAACAAGGTTACGGTGTTCCTACTATTGATTACGAAAAATGTACCGATTGCGGTATTTGTACCCGTAGCTGTGGTGTATTTAGAAAAGCTGCTTAAGACAAATCACTTAATTTTTCAGACAGGATAATCCTTCTTCGCCAAGGCTTCCAACTTCGCTGAAGCTACGATGGACAGGTCGAAGGACAGGCAGGATTAACCTGATAGTCTAAAGAAAATATCTTTTCTATATATGTTTTATAAAATTGCAATGCCAATAAGGTGTTGCTTATGGGTGTATATTTTTTAATATTCACTAACAAAATAATATTAATCAATTAAAAATAATGACCGGATTTAAACATCATGCCCTCAACAAAAACTAAAAATACTACTACTCCTCACCCCATCCCCGCTTCTCCTCCTCTCCACCTCCTTGATACAGCTCATCGACCATTCGGGATTCCTCATCGTCTAACGACGAATCGGGCCAACCCGAAAGGTCTTCGCTTGCGCTTCCCTTCTCTCCTCCTCTTCCTCACTCTTTCTCTCGCTCTCTCCCTTACTCTCCCTCTCCCGCTCTCCGCCGCTCCCATCGATTCTCTCTCCTACAAAATAGGTCAAATGGTCATGGCCGGCTTTATTCCGGGCTCGGAATTTGAGGATACTTTATACTATGATATTCAGCACCGCAATCTGGGCGGTGTGATCCTGATGGCTTATAATTTGAATGACCCCACACAGATCGCTGATTTGACCGCTTCGCTGCAAGATTCGGCAAGTACACCGTTGTTCATTGCTACGGATCAGGAAGGCGGTGTGGTTGCCCGACTGGATGAAAGGAATGGTTACGCGCTTACAAAGAAAGCCCTTACACTTGGAAGCATCAACAACGAAGATACGACTCGGGCTCAAGCGGCGCTGATGGCGCAATGGCTGCATGATGCCGGGATCAATACTAATCTGGCTCCCGTGGCAGATGTGAATGTGAATCCGACCTCACCCGCGATCGGGTACTACGGACGGAGTTTCTCCGCCGACCCTTTTATTGTCAGTGATCATATTGCTTGGTTCAGCGATGAATTCTATAAACAAAATATTGTTACCGCCCTTAAACATTTCCCGGGGCATGGCTCGGCGATCGGCGATTCTCATGACGGCTTTACAGATATCACGAATACCTGGTCAAGATCTGAACTGATCCCCTTTGACGAATTGATCCGAAGCAGTTACAAAGGGATGGTCATGACCGGTCATCTTTACAATGCCAATTTGGATACACTCTATCCGGCCACCCTTTCCAAGCCGACGATCACTGGGATACTACGTGATAGTCTGGGTTTTCAAGGCGTAATTATCAGCGATGCCATGGGCATGGGCGCGATCAATAACAATTACAGTTTCATTGAATCCGTGGTTCAAGCCATTCATGCGAGTGTGGATATTTTGCTTTATACTAATAACGAAAAATATGAAAAATCTATCGTAAAACAGATTGTCAGAGTTGTCAGCACCGCGATCGATTCCGGTGTGATCAGTGAGGCCCGCATCGATGAGTCCTTTGACCGGATCATGGCCTTAAAATCGGCAACCCATACCGCCGTCGCCCTAAGCCGGCCGTGGATCGCGGATACCTTTGAATTGCGTGCATACCCGAATCCTTTCAATCCAAGTACAACGATCTCGTTTCATTTAGATCAGGATCTGCGCGAGATCATCGAAGTCAGCATCTATTCTATCATCGGACAATTAGTTCAAAGGAATTTTATTCAAACAAATGGGACTGGAGATTATGCTGTTCTATGGGATGCACGTGATTTGAATGGCAAACAAGTTTCTTCGGGAACATATATTTATGTGCTTAATATTGACAATAGATTCTTAAGCGGAAAAATGACATTGCTGAAATAATTGTTGAGTTGTCGAACTGTCGAATTGTTGAGCATTTGTTATTTCGACCGTAGTCCGGCGAAGTTATACGTAGCTGGACGAAGTGGAGAAATCTCGATTTTCACAACAATCTGCTCAACTATAGAGATTCCTCCATCCCGTTCGTTCGTCAGTTGACAAACTCTTTTTGGGTTGAAGTTAAAATTTGTAGTATTAACCCTAAATTTTAAATGTATTATTATTTTATGGAGTATTCTTATGATTAGAGAAGAAGTAGATTTAAATAGAGTTCTCACGAGTTTATCTGAAAATAATCAACCAGATATTGAGTTTAGCTATTATGCTCATTATATGAATTACAAGAAAACAGACTCCGAAATTCAAGCTGATAACGAAGAAATTGTTAAACTTTCTACAAATAAAGTTAGAATTAATGTTTCTGAGATATTAAGTGATAGACCCCTTTCAGATTGGCCTGAAATTGTTGATATATTTATAAAATTTGCAACAGCTGCATTTGCCGCTGGCTTTTTCGGACAAATGGGAGCAGATTTGTACACAAAATTAAAAGAAAAAATAATATCTTTAATTCCAATAAGGAATGTTAAATACGAAAAGCACGATGAAAGAGGTATTCATGTTAATTTTCCATATTACCTCAATAAAAAAAGAATAATCATTAATGTTGCACTGAAGATATTTCAATTAAATCTTTTAGGTAAAGACCCATTCTCTATTAATAGTATAATTTCGTTTTTAATATCTGATGTCGAGAAGTTAGATGCTATGAAGATCCTTATTATGCCAATAAATGAAAAACCGTATTGGAAAATAGTATATTATTGTAATTCAAAAAATGAATATTTAAAACCTTAATACTAGCTAGTCATTGTGAAAACTTGACCCAAATTTTTTCTGTAATCAAGCAAGTGTAAATTTCTTTGTGAACCAATGAAAAATTTGTAACTTGGAATAGTATATGGAAAACTATAGAATAATTTGTTATGCTTCAAAGAATAACTGATAATATTTGATGTTTTATTAAATTTTGACATAAAAAAGTGAAAGTTAAATAAGAAATGGTTAATTTTGAGAATTAAGTATTAAATTTGCAATCATATTATAGGAGTAAAAAACCCATGAGTAAAACTGAAAATAGAGATTATGAATTTCCTGAAAAAATAGCTAAATTTTCCAAAGAAAATTTAGCAAAAATTTTAAGAAAAGCTTTATCAAAAACTAAAAAATTGAAAACTCAGTCTGATGTAGCTAAAGCCACAGGAATAAATGAAAAAAGTATAGGGGATTATTTTACTGCTAGATATAAACCACCACAAAAAAAATGGAATCTTCTAAGAAAAGTTTTATTTATAGAAGATAAAATAATTAAACCAACAAGGGGCTTTGAAGGGAAAAAGCTTGAAGAAGCAAAGCACTTAGCAGAAAAATTAAAAGCATTGCTATTTTTGATTAAAGATGAATTAGAATATTTTAAAAATAGTTCACCAGAAGCAAGAGAAATTCTGAAATCATCTATCCTTGGTTCTGATATTGGATTGTTGGCTGGATTATTAACAGCCCTTTACGATGAGGACCAATTGCAAGCCTATAAAACATTCACTAATATGAAGGAATAATAGAATGACTAATAAAGAATTAAAAATAGGAGATACAGAGAGTGCAATTCGAATAATTCAACAATCACAACCCGACCCGCAAAAAGCATTATCAGAATTGATAGAAAATAGTATAGATGCAAAAGCTAAAAATATTGAAATAATAAGGCACAGAAAAAAAGGTGAGATGGAAATTACTATAAAAGATGATGGAGAGGGAGTTAAGCCTGGTCGTGATAATAACTCAGATATGGATAGAGTTGCCACAAGTATTTGTGATTCTTTTAAGAAAAAACTATCAGAATTAGAAAAAAAATCTATTCAAGGAGAATTTGCAATTGGTTTATTGGGATTTGCAGCAATTAGTGAAAATTTTGAAATGATTTCAAGAACTGCAATTTCTCATAAAACAGCTTTTCTAAATTTAAAATTTGGTTCTCTTGAATATGAATCTGGTTTTCTAAGAAAAAATCTTGAAATTAGCGGAACTGAAGTTAGACTTTATCCCGTGCACAGAAGTATATCAAATCGATTAACTGCTGAAAAACTTAGAAAATATTTAGGAGAAGAACTAGGAGAAAGAATAAGAAAAACAAAAGTAAAGATATTGATTAAAAATAATGTGGGACAAAAAAGAGAACTAGAAGTAAAACCATTGGATTATGTAGGATATAAAATAAAAAATATCGACAAAGTTAAAACACAAGATGGAAATATTATATTTAAACTTTTTATTTCTCAACAGGGCGAAGAAGGAAAGGTATCTATATACCGTCGCGGAACAAAAGTAATTGATGATGTTACAGAAATACAAGAATTGGATTACAATCCTTGGAACAATCCATTGCTAAAAGGGATGATTGATAGTCGATTTATTAATGTGCCACCTGGAACAAGAAAAGGAATAGTACCAGATATTAAATTGCAATATCTTATAGATGCTACAAAATCAATTGAAAGTATAGTTATTAATGAAATAAAAGAAGCAGAAGAACGTAAAGAAAAAGCTTTAAGTAGGGATGTCTTAAAAACATTACGCGATGCTTTTAGTGAAGTGATTCAAGAGCTTCCTGAAGATTATAGTTGGTTTAATACAGGGAGTGGTCAAGGTATTCCTACCAAACGCGATCCAAAAACACAGTCGGGAAAACCTAAAATGGTCAGAATTGCTGCCGGACCTTTAGATAGAATTACCATAACTCCAAAAGTAAGTCAAATACTCATAAATGAAAGAAAAAAATTCGTGGCAAAAGCGTGGACTCCTAACGATGAATTGATTCCTATCAATGTTAAATATTGTTGGGAAATGGATACAATTTCTCTCGGGCGATTGGAAAAAAACAATAATGAATGTGTATTCGTTGCTGGTCCTGAAGAAGGTGATGTGAAAATTACTGTCCAAGCAATATTGGAAGACAAACATGCTCAATTTTCAGTGGAAGTAATTATTCTAAAAGTAGGGAAGAAAACAGCAGAATCAAAATTTCCAACTCCTATTGCGATTTACGGACCTACTGAATTTTGGCGATCACGATGGAATAAATCAGTTAATACTCTAGAATACAATAGCGGACATAATGATTACTTAGAAGCAAATGGCAGATCTAAAAAAGCTTATTTAAGATATCTCGGTTTTTTATTTTCAAAACATCTTGTCCTTTACAATTTTAAAAATACAGGAGAAGATTCAATATTGGAAAGAATGATTGAAGTTGTAACACGACTTGAAAATAGATTGTAATTTTTTAGATAAAATCTTTATGCAATGGAAGCATAACAAATCGTTCCATCTGACATTTTTCCGCTTTGCTCCAAAATACAGGTGAACTCAAGCATTAAACGTAAAAAAAGGAGGTGTATTGAATTATGAGTACAGTTGATAAATTTCGGAAATTACTTCCGCATAATTTTAATGATGAAAATCTTGAAATTATTCAATGGCCAGGTACACCAAGACGTTCCAATAATCTTCTCGAAATAAACTTCAAAAAGAATCATACTCTCCTATATGTTAAAGAGAGCAATAGATTACCAGGTTTCTGGGGATTGACTAAGAATCAGTTAGATCGACTTAACAATTCTCAGCTTCCTTGGTTTGCTGTCCTACTATTGAAAAGTAATGATACTGGGTATGTACTCTCTTTAAATGAAGTTAATACTAGAATCCAAGATGGTACTTTTGAATTAAGTAAAGATGGTGGCCATAAGGTTAATAAAGTATCAGATCTAAACTCAAACATGGCTTTTCGAGGCATTAAAAATCTTCTGAACTATGTATTATAACAGATGAAAAAATCGTTTAATCAAGGTATCCAAGCGGACGCGGCAAAGCCGCGTCGCTGATTAGCGGCTTAGTTAATTTGCACATAATATCTGCAGCCTAGAAATATCACTAATGAGGTGAACAAACCTCAATAAATATAAAACTGACTGATTGATTAATAATTTTATTCGACAGGGAAAGTTATATGTCTGCTGTAACCCGTGATTGGCTCAATACACTACCTAAGGTAGAATTGCATTTGGAAGGAAGCCTGGAGCCTGAGCTTATGTTTGAACTGGCTCAGAGAAATAACATCGAATTGCCTTTTAAAACGGTGGAAGAGGGATTACAAGTTGGTATATGATGAAAAAACTCATTCCGGGAGTACGATATACCATTCAAGACTCATACAAACACAGAGCACCTTTGCCTCCTATTGTGGATATGAGCGGCTATCCATTACACGCTAATGATAGTTTTACATTATTAAATGTGGAAGATACCTTACAGTTAAGATATTAGCGGATCGGCTATCAGCATAGAATAGAATTAATAAAAATATCTTTGCGGATCAATGAAAAAAAATGCAACTTGGTGTATTATATAGATGGAAAATTTAAGCGATGTCAAAAGGAATATTCCGTTTTTATGAAGAATTAAATGACTTTCTTCCGAAACACAGAAGAAAAACTACTTTTGAAGCAGGATTTAAAGGGAAAAGATCAATAAAAGATATGATAGAATCACTTGGAGTCCCTCATACGGAAATCGATCTTATTTTGGTAAATGGAAAATCAGTAGATTTCAATTACATTATTCAAGATGGAGACCGGATAAGCGTATATCCTGTTTTTGAATCTCTTAATATTACAAACGTTACCCTGCTTAGAAAAGTCCCGCTTCGCGGGCACAAATATATAGCTGATGTCAATCTTGGGAATATAGTTAAATATATGAGAGTTCTGGGATTTGATTTATATTACGATCCTTTACTTTCCACTCGTAAAATAATTGAAATATCCAAAAGAGAAAACAGAATAATATTAACCAAGAGTAAAAAGCTCCTTAAATTTAAAGATGTAACCCATGGAATTTTTATACGCCCCGGTACAGCCAAAGAACAAATAAGAAGGATCATAGAGTACCTGGATATTAAAGATAACATAAAGCCTTTTTCAAGATGTCTTCGTTGCAACACTCTATTAAAGAGCGTAGCAAAGGAAAAAATCTTAGATAGAATTCCTCCAAAGACAAAAAAGTTCTGTGATGAATATGTTCAATGCCAATCCTGCGATAAAATTTACTGGAAAGGAACTCATTTTATCAATATGGAAAAGATCGTTAGGCAAATACTTTATCAAACGGAATTTTAATGCTTCAAATTTAAGGGGCTTCAGGGAAAACGGAAGGTCTTAATTTTTTCTCTCTTTACGCGTCACGCCTGTCCACCGCCCCGAAACTTCGGGGTAACGAAGGTGGGGAAAATCCTTTGCCATTTTCCTCTTTAATATCTAACATTCAACACAAATAAAGTAATACCTAAAAGGAGCAAGATTATGAAACGTCTTATTAGCATTTCGTGTGTGATTCTTGGATTGGTATTTTTATTTAGCGGATGCGGACAATCCGACAAACTGCAATATGAAGCAGATATGGATCTGTTAATCAAAAGTGAGGTTGAAACGGCCGTCTCTATGCTTAAAGCGATCGATGCAAGGCGCCTGACAGGTGACATAAATCTGGATGAAGCCAAAGAAACCGGTGCTTTTTTATTGCGAGAACTCCGCTATGGTGAAGACGGCTACTTCTGGGCTGATACCAAAGAAGGTGTCAATGTGGTTCTTTATGGTCGCAAAGATGTCGAAGGCCGTAATCGTCTTGAGGACAAAGATCCCAATGGCATTTATTATGTAAAAGAATTCATTAAACTGGGTGAAGCCGGTGGTGAGTATTTGGATTACTCCTTTACAAAACTCGGAGAACCCGAACCCCAGACTAAACGTTCTTATGTGATGCTTTTCGAGCCATTCGGATGGGTCGTTGGTAGTGGATATTATAATAAGTAAGTGGTAAGTGGTGAGTGGTAAGTAGTAAGTAGCAAATGGTAAATAGCAGGTAGAAAGTAGTCGGAAACTAGAATCTGATAGCTGCCTGCCGGCCGTATCCTTCAGCTGACGGAGTAGGCTGGATGGTTGATGGTTGATGGTTGATAATATAAAAAATGAGGAAAACATGAAAAAGACAGTTATTGTATTACTGAATATCGTACTTGTATTGGGTTTTGTAGGATGTGATAAAGCAGCACCTATTGCGGATGGAGAAAAGCTAATTAGGACATTATGGTCCGATTTTAATAGTAACGATGAAGCTGTCTTTCAGAACTGGATCGCGGATGGTTTTCAATCCGTGCATGAAGATAAAGCACGAAGCAAGGATGAAGAAGTAAAAGTCCTCATGGCTTTGCATCTTGGAACATATACGCTTGATGATTTTAAAGCAACTCAAAATAAAAATGTCGTGATCGTCACTTACACCGTTGCTGTACACGAAACTATTGATGGCAAGGTCTTGCCAGCTGCACCCGCTGAACGCTTATCGGCCTTTATGTACGATGGAAAAGATTGGAAGTGGATCACTCACGCCAATCTGAATCCCATTGAAAAATAAGGACCGGATCATAATTTTTTGTTACAAAACACAGGAAACATCTATGCTCTTGAAGCCGATAAATAGAAACTAAATTAAAGAAAAGAAAATGCCCCACGAATACAATTACAAAAAAGCCACGATAGATGATCTTCCCCTGATCGCAGAATGGATCGTCAGAACATCGCAAGATCCGGCGCAGCACTGCATTCATTCATGGGCAGGAGAAAATCCCGAGGAGGTTGCCGAGGGTCTCATCAACTATTTCAATGATGGCGAGCTCTTGTATATTCTTGCCTACCATAAGGATAAACTTATCGGCAGTATGGACGTGGAATTCGATGAAGAAATGGGCGCGGCATGGTTGCACGGTCCTTTGATCGATACCCTGCATCGAAATGCTTGTGCTAATGCTTTATATGAAAAAACCCTTAATGAACTTCCTGCCGACATCAAGGAACTTCGTGCCTATTTAAATACGAATAATGAAGCGGGTAAAGGATTTTATCAAGAGCTGGGATATACTAAAAAAGATCATGTATCTTACGTATACCAACTTCCCGAAAATAATAGAATTCCACTAAAATCAGATAAGTGTATCCCACTTGATAAGAAGCATGAAACGGATTTTCTGCATCTATACCATAGCCTCTTCCCCGACCCTTATTACAGCGGAGAGCGCATTCTTGAAATGCGAGGAAAAAGTCACGAAGTCTTTATCGTTTTAGATGACCTACTTTTTGCGGGATTTATTGTGATATGTCTGGATGAAAATGAGATCCAATTTCTTGGAGTAGAAGCCGGACAACGTCGGAAAGGTTTGGGGAAAGCACTCCTAAGTTGCGGGATCAATTATTTATTTGATAAAAATAAGGAAAATTGCTTATCTTTAAATGTTAGTGGAGATTTGGAAAACACGCAAAAACTTTATCAAAGTGTCGGGTTTTCACTTCAATACAGTGGCATGGGATTTACGAAATTTCTATAGGATCTGCTCAAATATATGTCTTTTGATGAACCAAAAATTATAAAACAATTACAAAGTGGTGACAAACGTGCTTTCAGAGAACTGGTTGAAGCAACTCAGGACCATGTTTATAATACTTGTTTTTCTTTTGTAAAAAATAAAGAGGATGCTGAAGATATTGCACAGCAGGTTTTTATCGAGGTCCTGCGAAACGTTCATAAATTTCGGGGAGATGCAAAACTATCAACCTGGATGTACCGTATTGCCGTCAACCGTTCTCTAAATCATCTAAAAAGTGTAAAACGTCATCATAAAGTACAAAGTCTTGATGAAATGGTGGAAAATAAACGCATGAAGGATATCCCTTCGACTGAAGATAATTTACAGGATCCCGAAGATGAACATACACAACGATTAGAAGTTCTGCAAAAAACGATCGAAAGTTTACCGGAGAATCAAAAGATCGCGATCACATTGAATAATTTTGAAAATTTATCTTATCAGGAAGTCGCAGATGTAATAGGCATAAGTTTATCTGCTGTTACCGCTTTGATCAACCGGGCAAAAGTCAATCTGCGTAAGAAAATCATAGAACATTACAAAAAAATCGAAAAAGATCCGCAAGGATTTTAATATAGCATTGTCTAACAAATGCAAAAACAGGAAAAAGCTATGAGGAAAACAGCAAAAAATAAAATTGATAATGACGTACTTAAGACCTTGGACCTACTTGAAGACCTTACACAGGAAAAAGTGAGACATGGTTTTTATCAACGATTAAATTATCAAATCGAGCATCTTGAAGAAGAGCAAGAAATAGCAAAAGTCTCAGTATTTACTCGAGTTATTCGTCTTGCAGCAACACCGGCTCTTGCGGCAGCTTGTATTGCTTTGGGTATCTTTATTGGACTTGGAACAGCTGATATAAAGACAGATGACTATGTTGATACCTTGGTAAAGACATATGGTATCGGATTGCCTGAAACACCTCAATTATTTAATACAGAGAGTCAATGATATGAATTATTTTACAAACAAAAAGCTCGTTACCCTTGCTGTCATATTGCTTGTGATCATTAATCTTTCAGCATTAACGACGATAATTTTACAAAAGCATGCTCCCGGTAAAGGTCACCAACCGAGACAAAAAGATGCAATTGAAACAACCACTCATTTCCTAAAGACTGAACTGCAGTTCTCAGATGAACAAGTGGAAGGTTTTATTCTCTTACAGGATAAATTTCTCGAAGAGAATAAAATACTGACCCAATCGATCGGTGAGTTGAAACATGAACTTTACAGCTCTTTATTTGTTGAAGGATCCGACTTGACATTAAATACGGCTATTATTGAACAAATTGGTAAGCAGACGATGCTCCTTGAAAAAAGTTCTTATGCTTATTTCCAAACGATAAAAGATCTTTGCACTGAAGAACAGAAAGAAAGTTTTGATAAGTTGCTAGGACAGATATTACTTAAGGTCAATCCGCAACATCAACCACCTCATGACAGAAACGGGCCACCTCCACCCCCTCATGGTGAAAAACCCGGTGAAAGACCTTTGACGCCGCCTAAAAGAAAGTGAGCAGTGAGCAGTGAGCAGTGAGCAGTGAGCAGTGAGCAGTGAGCAGTGAGCAGTGAGCAGTGAGCAGTGAGCAGTGAGCAGTGAGCAGAAAATATAATATATATAATAAAAGAGCCTCAATATTTTTGAGGTTTTTTGTTTATGTATCCTAATATTCGAATTATTTTTTTCATTTCTGAAATAATTGCGCAAGGATTTAAGAACATGTTTGTCTTAAATATGTAATTGTAATTTAATGTGAAGGTATTGTACATGATTAAAAGAAAACTCAACTTGCTTTTCGTATTATTGATCGCAATGTGTGCTTCTGGCTTTGCCCAAGATCTCTACGACATAAATACGATCACCACTATTGAATTGACCTTTGAAGAGTCCAATTGGGATTATCTCCTTGACCAGCTTTTTGCCGCAGGTAATGAAGAACGATTGATGGGAACAGCAGTTGTTAACGGCATCCAATTTGACAGTGTGGGAGTTCGTTACAAAGGAAACAGTTCCTATAATTCCCGCAATGTAAAGAACCCCCTAAACATTAAACTTGACTATATGATCGATGATCAGGAATATGATAATTTTGGGACAATGAAACTATCAAATGGCTACAACGATCCCAGCTTTGTCCGCGAGGTTCTATCATACGAGATCGCCCGGGATTATATGCCGGCTCCGCTTTCAAATTTTGCCAAGGTAACGATCAACGGGACATATATCGGTTTGTATTCCAGTGACCAGGATGTAGACAAGTATTTTGCCAAAATGCACTTCGGAAGTAAAAACAATGCTATTTTTAAGGGCGAATTAACGAACGATGATCCCAATAACCTTGTAACCGTTTGGGGTTATCATGGCATTTTACCGGCAAGTTATACAAGTTATTACGAAATTGAATCCGATGACGGATGGAATGATCTGGTCAATTTTCTTGATGTTTTCAACAATGAGCCCGCCTCAGTAGAAGATGTTTTAAATGTAGACCAACATTTAT
>Ga0307992_1001286_pt1 | contig 14958 bp, 10 predicted proteins | sample EllFjometagen133_FD_203162 | JGI IMG/M metagenome (GOLD analysis project Ga0307992, IMG submission 203162) | Marine microbial communities from Ellis Fjord, Antarctic Ocean - #133 | ecosystem: Environmental > Aquatic > Marine > Unclassified | place: Southern Ocean | collected 2014-10-08
TATACTGACAAATTTTGATAACCTATAGACTTTTTACCTAAAGGGTTTATAGTTTTATCTTTTATAAGAGGAATCCAACCAAGTAAGGGGACTTTTGTATTTTTTAATATTTTCTTAACATGTTCTGTGGTTTTAAGAGTATTATCAGCCATATCAATAACCAAAGCTAAGAGGAAACCTAAAGCAGCTCCTAACAGCATTGCGACAGCTAATATAAGTAATTTATTTGGACTAACAGGGGCTTTTGGTACAATTGCGCTATCAACTAAGGTTACATTACCTGTAACAGCAGCTTCAACAAGTTTTACTTCCTCTAGCATAGTTCTAAGTTGAACACCTATTTGTTGTAATACAGATACATCTCGTTGTAATTCGATAACTCTTCTTTCAATAATTGGAAGTTGATCCAACTCTTTATTAAATTGCAAAGATCTAGAGCCTAATACCGATAAACAAACATTACAAGTTTCAATAGTTATTACAGATCTTCCATATTCACTTAAAAGAGAAGCAACAAAAATATCATCCCCTGAATATGGGGCTAATTGATGATTTATAATATCAAGTAATTTTTTAGAAGTTGAGGATAAGCTACTTTTTAATTCACTAATTCTTGAGCCAACACCCTCGGAGTTATCCAAAGACATTGAAGCATTAACAGCTTCATACATTATTAGCTCAGATTGAATAACTGAAAACCCTTTTATTAAAATATCAAAATCAGGGTCACTTGTTAATTCTTTAACTGTAGGTAAAACTATATTTTTATCAAGAAGATTTGCGTAAATTGTACCAATTTTACTTTCAGCTTCAATTTTTTGTAATTTTAATGGTTCTTTTCTAAGTTCATAATAAGAGATTTGATCTACAAGCATTGAAGATTTCTCTGTTAGTTGTAGTACTCCTGATTCTTCTTTGAAATCACTTAATTTATTTGAAGCTTCTTTTAATTCTCTTTCATTGATTGGAATTTGTTGCTCTAAAAATTCTTTTTGCGTAGTTTTAGAGTTCTTTGCAATTCTAGTTAATAAATTATCATAACTTACAGATAGGGCATTAGCAAAATCTGCCGCAAATATAGGATTTTCATCAGTAACTGAAATAGAAACTAATTTTGTATCTTTGACTGAAGAGACTGAAATCTTACCACTTTTGGAACCTATTTTAAAAAATTCACTGTAGGCAATACCTTCTGAATCCTTATATTTCGATAAGTCTAACAATTCTATTGCAGCATCTATATTTGTTCTACTTTTTAACAACTCTACCTCAGTTGAAATTTTAGAGGAACTTGAGCTCATATTAGTTAGCATCAAATCATCTAGAGAAGAGGAGGTTATTATAGGTTCTACTAAAACTGTAACGGTAGACGAATATTGAGGTATTACATATTGAAGATATATTACAGCTCCAATTACAACTATAATTAATGTAGTGAGAAACCAAACAAACCTTGATCTAAAAATCTCCCACAACTCAGATATACTTATGCCTTCTTCATTTATATTATTATCAAAATCCACAATTATCTCCTACTAAATTAAAATAAACCTATAACTGCGTTAATTAATGCTAAACTAGCGGTTACAATTGCTAAAACTGATGCTACAGTTGCTACGTCTGTTGAAAAAGTATTTTTTTCAACATGAATAGTCGCCTCTGAGGGTATATAAGAATCAGTGCCTATCTTTTTTCCATCTTTATCTTTTATTGTTATTTTATCATCGGCATCCTGACTTAATCCACCAGCTAATGCTATATAATAACTTATTTTTTTATCAGGTTCATATGCATAAGCGCTAGCTCTTGCAACTGCACCTTGAACATTTACAAATTTTTGATCAAAAGGAATTACTATTTTATCTCCAGCTTGTAAGGCAAAATTATCTTCCACATCTTTTGTTAGATAAGAAAGAATGTCAATATTTATTGTCTCTCCATTCCGTAGTAGATAAGAGTTAAGTAAATCACTTGTACTTGTAAATCTAGGAGAAATTGTTTCTAACATAAGCTCTAGGTTTTCACCTGGAAAGAAATTATATATTAAAAAGCCTCTAGCCATTCCTAATAAAGAAGCTGTGGTTGAATTATTAGTACTTGTATCTTTAATAGCACCTTCAAGTCTAATACTATTTTTTTCTATCTTGATGCTTGGTGCAATAATTTTATCTAAATTATTAATTTCAATATAACTATTATAAGAAGTTTTAATTTCTTGATAAATATTTTTTTCACTGTCATAGCGACTAATTATTATATTTTTTTTATCTGCACTAGGAAATAAGCCTCCACAATATTCATTTAATATAATGGATAAAGTCTCATAGCCTTTTAATTGATAAGTACCAGCTTTATAAACATTTCCATTTACATTAACAACCCTTTGTGAAGGTTTTAATATTACAGTATCACCAACTTTTAATAATGGGTTTTGATCTGTCTGTCCTTTTTTCAAGGCCAAATACAAATCATAATGTTTTATTTCACCATTTCTATCTTTAATCTCTATATCTCTTGTATTTGCATTGAAAGAAGCAACATTAACAACATGACTTAATTTACTTAAACCATTGGCTAGATAAGTTGAAGAACTAACAACCTCTCCTGTTACTTGAACTGCAAAAACTCCAAGCGATACTAGAGTTGCTTGAGGAAAAGAAAAAGAATAATAAGTGGAAATATTGTTTTGTATTTTACTTGTTAAGGAATTTAATGTCATATTTTCAGCATCGATAACACCTATTAATGGAATATTTACCATAAATTTGCTATCTACTTGCAATAATAATTGTTTTTGCTCATCTCCATCTTGATAGTCAATTCTAAAGGTATCACCGGGGGTGATTGGATAATTAGAATCACTAATAGCTTGAAGTAAAAGTACTGAAGGATCAATTTCTTTTATTATATTGGGCAGACCTAATTGTTGATTAAAAGTCTGAGATTCGATATTTATAGCATCTAATTCATTACCTTCAAAGTTATTGAATAAGGGGGAATTGATAACATAACCAGATACATCTTGGCTATAATCAGCAGAATATATATTTAAATTAAATATTAAACCAAATGCTAAAATAACAATTATGGTTTTCTTTATACTAAAATGCATAATTGTCTCCTTTTGCGTTAAAATTAGTAATATAGTGCCTCATAAACATCAAAAAGTCTAGTACTAAATATCATCATCATTATAAGAATCTATCTAATAAAGTTAAATAAAAACCGTGGTGAAATGAGTAAAATAGCTTTTAGTATACATAAAGTAAGTATAAACTAAAATATAGAAATAATAATTTATTATTATTTATATTCCAAAACTGACTAGTAATAGGCTACTTTTAAAACAATATATCTGATAATAGTAAAATATTACAACATATTTGTTGCAAAATAAATAAAAAAACCATCAATTCACATAAAACCGTTGCTATTTTTTCTTAAATTTATAAAAATAACAACAAACTAATTTGTACTAAAATTTATTATTGGTAAAAGATTTTTTGACAATGAGAAAGTAGTGCTCTATACTTAAATATGCTTTTTATTATGCAATTAGTTCATTAAAAAAGGAGAAAAATAATGAAAAAATTATCTATTTTATTAACTTGTGTTTTATTAACACTAGTTCCAATTTTTGCAAGCGGTGCAACTGAAACTGCTGAAACTACAGGTAACGAACCTTTTAAAGTTGGTGTTGTTTATATTACATCACCTGGAGACTTTGGTTACTCTTACATGCATGACCAAGGAACCAAGGCTGCTGAAGAATACTTTGGTGATAAGATTGAAGTTATAAGGACTGACAATGTTCCTGAAAACGACGAAAGTGAAAGAACAATGGAAAACTTAATTGATGCCGGTTGTAAAATCATTTTTGCTAATTCATATAACTATCAACAATATATGCAAAATGTTGCTTTAGAACATCCTGATGTATATTTCGAACATTGTTCAGGTTATTTAGACAATGAAAACATGGCTAACTATTTTGGTCGTATGTATCAAATGCGTTACCTTTCAGGTATTATCGCTGGTACAATGAGCAAAACTGGCAAATTAGGTTATGTTGGTGCTTATAATACTCCTGAAGTAGTTCGTGGTTTAAATGCTTTTACACTAGGTGCAAGAAGTGTTAACCCTAAGGCTAATGTTACTATTGTTTGGACAAACACCTGGTTTGATCCATCAAAAGAAAAACAAGCTGCGGAATCATTATTAGATAGTGGTTGTGATGTTATTGCTCAACACCAAGATACAACTGAACCTGCAAAAGCTGCAATCGACAGAGGTGCTTATGCAATTGGTTACAATGCTGACTTTAGTAAATTAACAGGTAGTGACCATGTTCTTGTTTCTGCAATGTGGAACTGGGGAAGTTATATGATTCCTCGAATCCAAGCAGCAATGGATGGAACTTGGGAAACAGGATCTTATTGGGGTGGACTTGATGATGATATGATTTTACTTTCCCCTATTTCAAAATTAGTTCCAGCTGATGCAGTTAAGAATGTTGAAGCTATTGAAAAAACAATGAGAGCTGATACATTTGATGTATTCTGGGGTGCTATGAAAGATAACGAAGGCAAACTAAGACAAAAAGCCGGTGAAAAAATGACTGATGGCGATATGTTAACAATGCAGTGGTTAGTTGAAGGTGTTATTGGTTCTATGTAATTAATTGGACTATCGACCATAACTATTTGGTTAATAGGGGTAGTATTGTTCTACCCCTATTTTTAAAACTAGAAAAAATTTAAGTATAAGGAAATAAAATGGAAAAGACTCTCGTCGTTGAGATGAAAAACATAACCAAGCGCTTTCCAGGAGTTTTAGCTAATGAAAATGTTAATTTACAGCTTCACAAGGGCGAAGTATTAGCATTACTTGGTGAAAATGGGGCGGGTAAAAGTACTTTAATGAACATGCTTGTAGGTTTGTATAGACCAAATGAAGGTGAAATCTATGTAAAAGGAAAGTATGTAACTATAACCTCACCACAAGATTCCATGGCTTTAGGTATTGGTATGATTCATCAAGAATTTATGCTTGTGGGAAATTTAACTGTTGGTGAAAATATTATATTAGGATTAAAAGATTTACCTATAGTACCTGATATTTCTGAGATAAATAAAAAAATAATAGAATTAAGTGAAAAATATGAATTACAAGTTGATCCAACAAGACTTGTTGAAACATTAACTGTAGGCGAGCAGCAAAGAGTCGAAATTCTAAAACTATTATATCGTGGTGCTGATATTTTAATTTTAGATGAACCAACTGCAGTATTGACTCCAAAAGAATCAAAAGAGTTAAATAAGATTCTAAAAAAAATGCTAGCTGAAGGCAAAAGTGCAATTTTTATTACTCATAAAATGATTGAAGTATTAGAATTTTCTGAAACCCTTATGGTACTTAGAAAAGGTAAATGTGTAGGAATTAAACCTACGGCCACTATAAAAGAACTTTCTGAAATTGCCAATTTAATGGTAGGAAGACCTGTATTGTTTGATTTAACAAAAGGTCCTTTTAAACCAGGAAAAGTTCGTGTTGAATTGAAAAATGTTTGTGTAAACTCTAAAACTCATTCAAGAAAAACTTTAGATGATATTACCTTTAATATTAGAGAGGGTGAAATATTTGGTATAGCTGGTGTTGCAGGTAATGGTCAACAACCTCTTAGTGAAGTAATCACGGGGCTGCTAAAAAGTAACTCAGGCTCTATTTTAATTGATGGAGTGGATTATACAAATAAGACACCACTACAAATAATTAACTCTGGTGTTAGCCATATTCCTGCCGATAGAGGAAGAATGGGTATTGTTGGTGATATGAATGTTGGTGAAAACTTGAGTATGAAAAAATATCGTACTATTGAATTATCTAATCACCATATGATAAATAAAAGCAAAGTCAGAGAATTTGCCTCAAGACTAATTGAAAAGTTTGTTATCAAAACTCCTAATCAATTTACTAGTGCAAAATTCCTTTCAGGTGGTAATATTCAGAAAACTATTCTAGCTAGAGAAATAAACTCCTGTAAGGGTGTTTTAATAGCAGTTTATCCCTCCCGTGGTCTTGATGTCGGTGCTATTGAATCTGTTAGAGAAAATATCATTGCTCAAAGAGATAAAGGAACTGCTATATTATTAGTTAGTGAAGAGTTGGATGAACTTAGAACTGTATGCGATACAATTGCCGTCATGTTTGAAGGCAGAATTATGGATATCATGGATTCCAAAAATGCATCAACCGAAAAGATTGGTTTATTAATGGCCGGTGTTGAAAGGAGTTCTAAATGAGATTCAGAATAGAAAAAAGAAATGAAAAATCTAAAAAGATGCAAATCCTAATTCCCTTATATTCTCTTTTAATATCAGCGATTTTAGGTGGATTTGTGTTAATATTATCGAATGCAAATCCTATTGATACTTATATAGCGATTTTTAAAGGTGCTTTTGGTTCCGATACTAAAATTCAATATACTTTAGTTAAAATGATTCCTTTATTAATGTGTGGATTAGCCGTCGGTATTGCTTTTAGATTACGCTTTTGGAATATTGGAGCTGAAGGTCAATATGTAATGGGGGTCATTGGTATTACTTGGGTAATGCAATTTTGGACCTGGCTTCCTGGAGTATTACTTTTACCTGTAGGATTATTAATGGCTATCATTTTTGGTGGATTTTGGGGTGGTATTCCTGGTGCACTGAAAGCACAATGGAGAGTTGATGAAACACTAACAACTCTTATGATGAACTATATTGCCATTGGTATAGCAGAATTTTTATATATTTCTGCTTGGAAAGCTCCAAAAAATAATATGGGAACAGTAACATTCCCAGAAATTGCTTGGATTGATAGATTCTGGGGTAAAGTTCACTATGGTATCTTTATTGTACTAATTTTAGTTGTTGTTCTTTACTATATCCTTTACAAAACGCGTTGGGGATTTGAATTAAACATGATTGGTAAAAACAGTGAGGCTGCTAGATGCCAAGGTGTTTCTATTAAAAGAAATATTATTATTGCAATGATTGTATCCGGTGGAATTGCTGGGTTAGCTGGGGGTATTGATTCAGCAGCAGTTACTCACAGTTTGACAAAAGGTGTTAATAGTGGTTATGGCTTTACAGGAATTATTGTTGCTTGGATGAGTGGTTTAAATCCATTTATATCAATTATAGTCGCCTTATTCTTAGCTGCACTGCATACAGGCTCTGATGCACTTCAAATAACAATGCGCCTACCATCAGCTATGGGTGAAGTATTACAAGGATTGATATTACTTCCATTATTAGCTGGAAGTATATTTATTGATCATAGAATAATATTTACTAGAGCAAAGAGGGATAAATAATGAACACATTTGAATTAATAACAAAATTATTAGCCGCAACTCTAGCAATGGGTACAGGCTTAACTTATGCAACTTTAGGTGAAGTTTTTGCTGAAAAATCTGGTATATTAAACTTAGGACTTGAAGGGACTATGTTAATAGGAGCTCTTTCAGGCTTTGCGATGGCTTTTCATACTGGTAGTTTGGTTTTAGGAATTATTTTTGCAATGTTCGCTGGCGGATTTTTTAGCTTGATGCATGCTTTTTTGACAATAACACTAAGATCTAATCAAGTTGTAACAGGGTTAGCTATAACAATGTTTGGTACTGGTTTAGCAAACTTCTTAGGAAAAAGAGTAGGTCCTGTTTCAAATAATTTAAATTTAGTTGGGGTAAACCTATCTTCTAAATTCGAAAATATTCAGATTCCAGCTCTTCATAAAATACCAATTATTGGTGCTTTCTTTGATGTTTCCATACTTACATATCTTTTATATTTATTATTACCTCTTTCTTGGTTCTTTATGTATAAAACAAAATATGGATTGACATTAAGAAGTGTTGGTGAAGCTCCTAGAACTGCAGCCGCTATGGGAATTAATGTTAATAAAACTCGTTATTTCTATACTGTAATTGGTGGATTTTTCGCAGGTGTTGGTGGTGCAGCCCTTTCCCTTAGCTTCATTCCTTCTTGGAATGACAGTATGACAGGTGGTATTGGTTGGATTGCTATTGCTCTTGTTATTTTCTCAGCTTGGAACCCTGGTAGAGTTGCCATTGGTACTTTAATATTTGGGGGTATTACTAGTTTACAATTCTTCTTGCAAGCCTCAGGCTTTAAGATGGTTATTCCAGTTCAGTTCTTAGCAATTGCACCTTATTTTATAACAATACTTACCTTGATTTTTATGACAATAAGAAGTTTAAATCGGCAAGGAAGTTTTGCATCTCCCTCTGCTTTGGGAACTCCCTTTGCAATTGATGAAAAATAAATAATTTTTAAAATTTACAATGACTCATACATAAAAAGAGGTGAAAAATACACCAATCATATGATATGAGTCATTTTTTTAATACTATCAACTTTACTAATTTTTGTTCAAATAGTATTTTATTGTTATGTCCTCTATAAAAAAAACAAATGCGATTCGAATTCTTGAAAAAGATAATATACCATATGAGTTAAAAACTTATGAAGTGGATGAAAACAATTTAGATGCTGTTCATATTGCAAAAAATGAGAATATCAATATTGATTTGGTTTATAAAACAATAGTAATGGTAAATGAAAAAAAAGAAGTTTTTGTTTTTTGTTTACCCTCTGGATTTGATGTAAGTATTAAAAAAGCAAAAGCTCTAACAAAATCTAAAATGCTGGAGTTGATAAAACTAAAAGATCTAAAAGCTACGACAGGTTACATTAGAGGAGGTTGCTCTCCCCTTGGTATGAAAAAGAATTTCCCAACCCTTATTTCAGATTTTGCTTTATTAGAAGATAAAATTTATGTTAGTGCCGGCATTAGAGGCCTTCAATTAATTATCAATCCAAAAGACTTATCCAAATGTATAAACGCCTCTTTTGAAGAAATAATTTAGAAATAGCAAACCCACTTAAAAAAGTGGGCTAATTTATAATAAATGAATATTTAAATTTATTTTACTAAAGCAATAGCTTCAATTTCAACTAATACATCTTTAGGTAATTTTGCTACTTGAACAGCTGAACGAGCTGGTTTAATTCCTTTGTCAAAGAATTTAGCATATACTGCATTCATTGCTGCAAAATCATCCATATTCTTTAAGAAAACAGTTGTTTTAACAACATGTTCCATATCACTACCACCAGCTTCAACAACTGCTTGTACATTTTTTAATGATTGAGTTGCTTGTTCAGTAATACCATCTTTAATTTCGCCTGTTTTTGGATCTACAGGAATTTGACCTGAAGAATATACAAAAGGACTTGCGATAATTCCTTGGCTATAAGGGCCTATTGCTGAAGGTGCTGCACTCGTAGTTATTTCTTTTTTCTCTAATTTATACATGAACTTCTCCTGTTTTTTGATTATTTTTTGTTTTTATTTAAATGAATTTATATTTAAAGTATATAAGATAATATATCTTTGGGGCTAGATGCTATAGCAATCATTGAAGAGGATACTAGTGTTTCTTTATCATATCCAAATCCATAATTAACTGCTAAAAAATCAATCTTAGCTTCAATTGCTGCATTTTTGTCATGATCTGTATCTCCAATTAATATAGCATCTTTCTTTTCAACATTAAAATGTTCAACAATTTCATCTAATATTTCAGCCTTATATTTTGTACCATCAATATTTGTTCCATCAATATATTCAAAATATTTTGCTAAATCTAAATTTTTTAACATGCTAAAAACAATTTCTCTATATTTCATTGTAGCAATTGCAAGGATATAACCTTTTGCTTTTAACTTTTTCAAAAGATCTTCAATGCCTTCATATATTTCGACTTGATATTGACCTTTTTCTTGATATCGAGATCTATAAATAGCCCCCGCTTTATCTAATAAATTATCTGCTAAACCAAAGGTTAATTTAAAGCAATCTTTTAATGGTGGCCCAATAAATTTATTTAGTTGCTTAATATCTGTTTCTTGTTTCAAACCAAACTGCTGAACAGTCCAATTTGCAGTGTTATAAATTCCTGGTGAAGAATTTACCAAAGTTCCATCAAAATCAAAAATAATTAATTTATAGTTTTTCATTCAGCCTCAATATATATTTATAAAATTACTTTTTCAAACCAACTATGAAGTTTTCCATTAGTGGCTATTAAATCAATTCTATCATCTTTATTAACAGAATTATTATGTGGGATAGTATATTTACCACCAGCTTCTTCTAATATGATTATACCTGCAGCAAAATCATAATAACCAAGTTTTAATTCATAGTAACCATCAATATAACCACTGGCTATGTAGCATAATTCTAAAGCACAAGAACCCAAGGATCTTAAATCACTTGAATTGGTCCCAATGATATTAAATTTATTCATATAATCAGCATATAACTCTTTATATCTATGAGGGGGTACACAAACATTAATTGAAAATTTTATATCACCAATATTAGAAGTGTGTATTTTTTTACCATTTTTATAAGAACCAAAGCCTTTCATTGCATAATACATTTCATTTAGACAAGGAGCATATATAACACCAATTAAAGGTTTATTATATTCTCTTTCATAAGCAATACTTACAACCCAATTAGGTAAGTTTCTAAAATAGTTTGTTGTTCCATCTATAGGATCTACAACCCATCTTCCCTTACCAGAAACTTCTTTACTCTCTTCACCATAAAAACCATCTTGAGGGAAAGCTTTGTTTAGTTCACTAAAAATAAGAGCTTCAGTTTCTTTATCAGCCGTTGTAACGAAGTCGTTTAAACTCTTTTGAGAAACTTCAAAATCATTTGAATCCCTCTTCGAAAGGGCATAATCCCCTGCAATTTTAGCAACTTGCTTTGCGATTTCTAATCTATTTTCTAAATTTTTATCCATATTAACCTTTTTTTAATCTATTACCTGTAGAAACAACAAATTTCCAATCAACAGCCTCAAAACTATTTTTATTTAGTTCAACTTGCTCTACATTACTTAAATTATCATTTTTTGCAAACTTGAGTATCAAGGCATTCCAAGTTTCTTTACTTTGAGAATACATAACAGCACCTAAGGTAGTTTTTCTCTCCCAAAGTTTAAGTTTATCACTATGGTCAGTTGCCAAGACAATAGTTAAATTATAGCCTGGAATAGTAAACATTTTTTCTTTATTATCTGTTTTTTGTTTAGCTAAGGCTTTATCAATAAGATGATCAATCCCTTCTAGCAATTCAAAATCTGCATTCTTGCAAATATCAAAGAAAGAACTATCTTCATCATCTACAAATTTTACAATTTCATAAACTCTTTTTGGCCAAGTTGCTCCGATTGAAGGGATTTCAGTTTCAAAAACTCTATTTTCTTCTAAAGCTTTATATTCTTTCAAATTAACTTGTATTACTTCTTTATCCATTTGTTCTTGGACTGTTTTTACTTTTACATTTGAGATAGGTTCTTCGTCCTCAACATAAGTACCATAAGTATCTAAATCACTCTCATCTTGGTCAATTTTATTTAATTCATTAACAACAGATGCCAATAAAGATTTAGAAAATTTATTATTATCAGGTCTTTTTGCATTTGCATATGCATTTGCTTTCTCCGCTTTAGCTTTTTCTGCTTTAGCCTTTTCTAGTTCAACTTTCTCTGCTTCAACTTTTTCTGCTTCAACTTTTTCTAGTTTAGCCTTTTCTAGTTCAACTTTCTCTGCTTCAACTTTTTCTGCTTCAACTTTTTCTAGTTTAGCCTTTTCTAGTTCAACTTTCTCTGCTTCATCTTTCTCTGCTTCATCTTCTGCTAGTTCAGCCTTTTCGAGTTCTTTATTAGCTATTTCTGATTCAGTTTCATCTAAAATCTGGGATGAAAGAGGATCTTTACCTTTAGCTACATTATTTAATACGTCAAAAAATGAAAAGCTTTTAGTAGATTTTATCTCGTTTGGCTCTTGCTCAATGACTGGTTCTTCTATTTCTTCTTCTAGCAGATCAACCTCATCTAGCTCTGAAATATTAGGTTTGCTTAAAGGCTCTTTTCCTGAAGCAACATTATTTAACAAGTCGAAAAATGAAAAGTTGTTATTCTGGCTTGCCCTTTCTTGTGCTTCTCTTTCTGCTTCAATTTCTTCAAAAGCCATTTCATCCATCAAATCATCGACATCGAAATCATCTTCATCTATCTCTGTACTTAGATTATCCAAATCAGTAAGTTCTTCATAATCTTTTATAGGAGAAGCTTCACCTTGAAATATCTCTTCTTTTGTTTCACCACTATATTCAATGTTTGAAAAATTAGATTCGATAGAATCAACAACTTCCCGATAAAAGATAGGATCTTCAATCAACCCATTTCTAGTATATGAGCTTAAATCATCATCAAAAAATTCTTCTTCATCCAAATCAAAGACTTTTTCGATTATACTCTCTTCATCATAGCCCAAATCTGGTTGGCTAAATTCTTCCATTCTATAATCATCTTCCAAATCAAAGACTTTTTCTATTATACTCTCTTCGTCATCAAAATTATCACTTTCTATTTGACCAGGCTTGCTTGCTTTCTCGCTATCACCCATAACATCATCATCATCAAAAGTATTTTCGATATCACATAATTCTATAATTTCTTCAGTTTTGATTTGAGTATCCTCTATATTAATTTTATTTTCATCACGCTCTGGGTGATGCTCTTCTTCTTTGACTGAATCTAGTTTAAAGAGTATTTTTTTAAACTCAGAAATAAGGCCAAAATCATTCATCAATGTCACAACATAAGAAAGTTTAACTTCGTAAACATTATCCTTAATAGTAATATCATCTTTTCTCTCGTCATTAGTAATTAATATTATAGGATCACTTATTTCAGTGAAAGATTTGGTACTAGATTTATAGCATCTAATAGCATTTTCTAATAAAACTAATTCTTTTATAGGATTAAGGGGTATAACATAGCCATGTGCTGAGGGAACTTGTAAAAAAACCTTTTGATCTTGTTTTTCAAAATAAGTTGTAAAAATTGTTTCTTTATATTTGTAACTTAGAGTATAGCCTAACTTACTAAAGACTCCAGCAAAAATTGAAAAGGGTAACATAGCATTTTTTCTCTTTTCATTGGACTCCCAATATTCTCTATAATCTGGATTATTATTTAATACAACTTTCTTTATTGCAGCATAAATTCTATCTATGGCAAATTCACCATCAAATATAAAAGACTTGTTTCTAATTTTAATAAATATTGAATCATCAAGTCCTGCACTTTCTGTTAACCAAAAAGGGTCATTTGAAAATATTGATCCCTCTGATACAGATAATAAATCAATATCATGCTGTGATAATTTAGTTAATTTATTTGCAAGAAATAAATCAAATCCTTCACTCTTATCTTTTATATTATCGAACCATTGTTGCCAATTATTTTTTAAGATTATTTGCTCTAACAAAGCTTTATCAGGTATTTTGTTACCTAATTCTCTCTGCTCTTTCATTTGTTTTTGTGTTTTGCCAGCAAATATTTCAATCTCTTCTTCTAACAAATCCATTGACTTAAATCCACTGTAAGTTAAAGCTTTTGCAGCTTCTAAAAGACCTTCTAAGTCAGAATCAAAATTCTTAGATATTTCATCAGAAAAAGGAAAAAGCAGACATTTGTATTCGAGAATTTTATTGTTTAAATTTTTATATTCAATTGGTAAGGGTTTGATATAATTATGTAATATAATTTGAATTGGATTTCTAAAAGAACCCTCGTTAACTTGATTTAAAATTAAATTATCTAAATATTTAAGAGTATGAGTTTCTAATTGATTGTATATTTTTTTTAATTTAGTCTTATCTAGCGATAGAATATCTTTATTATTTGAAAACCCGTTAGGATTAGAAGCTACCCATTTAATCAGAAATCTCATTAAACCATAAATACTACTTTGAATATCCTTTCTACCTTTGTTTTTTTTAACAATTTCATCAACATAAATTGCTGTCAACTTTAAGATTAATAAAGGATCATAATTGTCAATGATTTGTAGTATTGAATCAATATCATTTTCTATGAGGCGTCTAGCATCTTTTAAATTTTTCTCAATTTTATCTTCGGATATATTGGCTTTTTCTAAATCCCAATTATCATTATTGTTCATACTCATTACTCCTAAACTTTCTAAATTATAACATTTTTTAACTTGAAAACAACCCAAAATATCCCATTTAATCTTTATCTAATATGCGATTTCATCATTCAAAGTTTTTTGGAAAACAAATCCAATTAAAACAGCTACTAAACTTACCAATCCATAAGATATGAACAAAGTATTAAAACCATAATTTGATACAATTATCCCACCAATAGTTGAACCAATAACTGAAGGAAGTCCTGTAGCGAGTGCATAATACAAACTGATACCTACACCTCGCCTATCTTTTCTAACATGCTTATTTATAAAAACCATGGCTCCTGCATGAAATGCTCCATAGCATAAACTATGAAGGACTTGAGCAATTATTAAAAATTTAACACCAGGTAAAAAAGCATAAATAAAGAGACGTACGGTTATTGCAAAACTACCAAGCATTAATAAATGCACTGGCTTAACCTTTTTTGTTTGCAGTAGATGACCACTATATATCATTACAAAAAATTCTGATGAGGCTGCAACTAGATTCAAAGTTGTTAAATCTGTATAGCCTACGACTTTTATTGAATAAAGGGAGAGAAAAGAAAAAACTGCTGACATTGAAAAACGGCTAAGACCTATTAATATAAGACCAATAACAAGCCCTTTGTCATACCATTGATTATCCTCTTTGTTGGTAGACTTTGGTTTTATTATTTCAATTTTTTCTTCTTTTGGTACAAATATGAGTACTAAAACAGCTATTAAACTTATTATTACTAACCAAAAACCAATGCTTTTATTTGAATCAATCACAGGTTTTTTTATTAGAGATAAAGAGGCTGAAATAACTACATATCCCAGA
>Ga0307992_1001287_pt1 | contig 14932 bp, 24 predicted proteins | sample EllFjometagen133_FD_203162 | JGI IMG/M metagenome (GOLD analysis project Ga0307992, IMG submission 203162) | Marine microbial communities from Ellis Fjord, Antarctic Ocean - #133 | ecosystem: Environmental > Aquatic > Marine > Unclassified | place: Southern Ocean | collected 2014-10-08
GCGAGCCGAGACCAGATTCATGGTTCCGATATCGAGGCCGATGCCGTAAGCCGTTGTTTTTACTTGGTTTTCTGCGTCATCAGGTGCCATGAAGTATCTCCAGGAGTTGCTTCTCACAACCTTCAACATCTGTCTTCAACCGTGTTTCCCAGAAGCGCAAGACACGATAATTTCGATTATTGAGAAAAGAATCACAGGACGCATCAAGGCGTCTACGTTTTCTTTGGCTAGGTGTGGGGTTCGGGTATGTCTTAGGGTTAGCGTGCCAGTAATCCCCGTCAGCTTGGATAACTAGCCTGAAGTCCGGGAGTAAGAAGTCCACAGTATAAAAACCAAGAGGAGCTTCCTGTTGGAAAAGGACTCCCGTGCTTTCCAACATCTCCCGAACAATGCGTTCTGGGTTCGTTTCCTTCCTCTTGAATTTTTTTAATCGAGCAGGGGAGGCATCCCGGAGTTTCTGCTTGTACTGAGCCGCCTTCTCCTCCCCATAAACTTCCTCATAGGTAGAGCCTCGCCGCAAATCGACATGGGCACGTATGCCTTTGGTTATCCGAGCCACATATTGTGGGTCTTCGTACAAGTGCCGAACTTTGTGGACGGGGTTCGCCTTACCTCTTTGACGTTCTCCAAAGTCGGGGTGCTTTTGGTGCCATTGATGGAGGGGATTTTTATCCCCCTCTAACCAGGGTCGAACCTTTTCCCCGGAATTGGGGTTCCGATCCCCCTGTGCGACCCCCCGCTTGATGCGTGTTTGGCTAATTTTCCTACGTGTATCCGTTGAGTGCTTCCTCTCTGACCAAGGGCGTGTATGCAACCCAAACCGTCGAAGATCCCTGGTAACAGTGGTCACCCCACACCCAAAAAGGGGTGCCAATTGTTTGTGGGTAATATTAGAGTTCTCTCTCATAGCATCTTCGTAATTTTCTTTCGTCCGACGCATCACCACCTCCTACCAGAGAGGCAGTATAGTCCCATTATCGAAACCCGAACTCCTGTGTGGTAACGGCCTCTCAGCTCCAGTACGACGCATCATCCAGAATAACCACGAACTTAGCCTGACCCCTCACAGGGTGAACGGGTGCCTGTTTGAAACTATTGTCCCGATGTCCAAACCCACACCCAGGGCTACGGCAGGTTTCTTGGGGGTTCCGCCCAGGTCGGCATCTTCCAACAGGTCGGCCACCCCTTCTTCGACAGGGGCTTTGGGATCGTCACTCATGGTTTCTCCTCTTTCGACGCGGCCCGTGCTTTGCGTAAAGCTGCCGCAGCCTCGTCCACTGTACCCCCCTCGTCAACAGCCTCCTCCACCGAAATTGTACCGGTGAACTCATCGGAGACTTCAACATCGGGGATAAAAATCCTTTCCTCTCGCTCCTGTACGGGCTTCGGGCGGTCCGGGGACACCTTCCCGAAGCCTGGTCTCTTGGACGCCTCCAGGATAGCCCTGACCTCTCCTGCGAGCTTGTCCTGGCCTTCCAGTGAAGGCTTCAGGCGGTCAGCCACCATGTCCGCCAGCTTCTCGTAATCCACTTCCAAGACCACGGGTGGAGCTGGAGGTTCTGCTGGGCTGGGTGGGAGGGCTCGGACAGGCTTATCCGTGGGAGTCTCAATTTCCGGGGTCACCTGCGGGGCACGGAACACCCGACGGACGTATTGAACAAGGACACCCCCAGCTTTCCGCAGGCACTCCAAGTTTTCTGACCCCTTGGCTTGATCCTCGTCAACGTACTCAATCTGGCCCCGTACCATCACCAGGCCCAAATCCTCGATGTTCATCCGAAGACTGACACAAGTAATCTTTGCTTGCTTCATCGAGTCGGGTCTCCGGTAGCCAACTGCTCCTTGATCAACTTCTGGATAAGCAGCTTACACCGGGCCTTCGCCTTACGGGCTGCCCGCTGAGCAAAGGTAAACTTGGCGATACCGGGATGGATCCAGGCATCCCTGGTTGTCAAAGGAGCCATGCGAAACACCACGGTTCCATTCTTTTGCTCAATCGGGACTACCAAGGGCAGCCGATTACTCTCCGGTTTTGGGCTTCTCCCACCACCCAACACCTTTTTCTTCCGCTTAATCCCTATCCGAGGTTTTGTTTGGCCTGGTCGGGAGGGTATCCCATCCCCCTTCACACTCTTCTTTCGTTCCTTGGGCGTTTCCCCTTTAGGGCGGCCCCGAGTCAGCCAGTCCATCTTGCGCTCAGGAATGTCCCCGGACACCAGCTCTGTCATCCCGTAAAAGGTGGACCGCAACTCCACTGTGCTCTTTCCGACAATCACAAAGGAGAAGGACTTGCTCAGTGGGGGGCCTTCCATGGGGTCGTTTTCAGACCATCCTCTCTTGGCGAAGTCCTTCTTGGCCTCCTCGACCATGGTGTCAACCATGCACTGCCCAACAGCGTTGAGGAACTCCGGGGTCACCGCTATCTTGGTCATCTTGGACCACGGTTTACCGTAGGTTCCTCGAACCCGACCCATACCTCAACTCCTTAATATTCTATGTTTTCCCACGGGCCGGAACGCCCACGCTGCTCCACGGCATCCGGGGTATTTGCCTTCTCAGTCTCTTCCGGCCACCTGGCTTCGGGGCCTTCGGGATAGGGAGGCTCGTTTGGCATCGTGGAAGGCTGACGATATCCGGTCCCGTCCACAGCAATGTGGGGAGCCTCACGGAAGGCGTACCGAGTCTGCGGGAACACCAGGCCATCGTAGCTGGGAATCAATATCTTGTAGCGAATGTCCTGCTCGTCCAGGTAGCCAATCTGAAAATGTTGCTGGAGAAGGTTCCCTCGGTTCGTGGGCCTCCTGACCGCCCCGATGCTGTACCGCTCATTGGTCTGCTTGACCATGAAGTCCCGCTGCGTCACCACCGGGCTTGGTCCCGTCCACACCTCGTAGGTGTGCTCCTTGTGACGGCCAAATTGCGTTTGGGCAATACGACGCTCTGCGTCATCGGGAGCGATGATGTTGTCGAAGGGGCCTTCATAGCCACCGAGAAACCCTGTGCCATAACAAAGCTCACAGCGTTGCGACGGCTGCTTCTGATACTCCAGGGTCTCCGCATCCATCTTGCAGGTACAGACCACCCCTGCCCGGCGACGGATGTAGATTTTAACCCGCTCACCACCCTGCTGGAGAATCCAGTTGTTTCGCCGGATGGCCTCCTTCCAGATGTAATCTAGCCTCTCCACAGCCAACGTGGAGACCGGCTCACACCAGGCCAGGTTGGTCTCTCGATACCCGCTGGGCTTAGTAGCATCCAGGACGACCGTGGTGAACCTGTAATGGAGGTTGGCGTCCAGGCCCGACAGGACATGGTTCCGGTTGGCGTAATAGAAGCACTCAACCTTAGAAGTAGCGGAGGGGAGCGCCACGTCTTCGGACTTCTCGGTGGCAGGATTGTAGGTCACTAGGTTGATGAGGGTGACCTCACCGCCGGGGCCGAAAACCCTGTCCACGGGGACGAGCACGTCGTCAATGTAGAGCTGCACGTCGCGGGGAGAGTCCGCAGCAGTGGGCGACTCAAAGGGGCCGAGGCCCACCTGTTTGACGATGGGGTGCTGGGTACGAAACATCCAGGCCCGGTTGTTCGCCTGGTCGCCCTTGGAAGCCCATTGAGTGTTCCAGTTGATGGTCTCTTCCACCAGGACGTTCTCGGTCTGGTCTCGCCAGAAGGTTCCACCTACCGGGTACTCATTGAGACGGAAGTACGGCCCTCGGTCTGAAATCTCAGAACGGTAGATGTTGACGCCGACGACATTGAACGCAGCGTTGCCTGCCAGGATGGACGGGTCATCCCACCGGAGGTCCAAGACCCCTTGGATAAACGGACTGAACACCGACCCGTTCTGCGGGGGTAGGGGCTGGTCCGAAGGTGCAGGATCCCATCCAGCTACCACTTAACCCTCCGGGGGCGGCTGATGCCCCTGCATCTGCTGTACAAGCTCATCCGGGATGACACGGGCCACTCCCCTCTCATCCACCTGGAACAGCTTGCCATCGGGCACACCGAGGCGAACGCCAGCTTCTTTCAGGACGATGTGGACGGCCTCTTCAAGCTGGTCGGCCTTCTTGTTCATCACCCAATGCCGCCGGGCCATCATGCCCAATTCCATCTGGATCTCAGAGGCTTGCTGCTTCAGATAGTTGATCCGGGCTATCTCATCTGGCAGTAGCGACCCAACGATGGTGGGGTCTCCAGCCTGCTCTCCGGTAACTTCGGGTGGCTGGGGGGTTTCGGTCTCAGGCTTTTGGTTTTCCATGTGTTCCTCCTGGGCCTCACCCTACCCGTCGCTAGGCGGTTCCAACTTCAAAGCCTCTACCAGATGCCGAAACTTGACCAAAAAGTGACTCCAGTGGACGCCCAGCCTGGTTTGTAGCACCAGGCGAATCGGTGGAGAAACTACGGATTTGGTGCGGTTAAACGAGTAGTAGGTATTCCCAGACTCATCCAGGTACTCGTAGACCCGAGGGCCTGTGCCCCCTATCTTTTCCCGGAGGCTCAAAAAGCTACCCAGTCCGGTGCGTAGTCCTTCTTCGCAGCAGGCTTCTTCACGGGCTTCTTGAGGGAAATCTTCACTCTCGGCTTCGGCTTCTTCTTTTTCAAAGACCTCGGCTTCAGCTTGATTTGATACTTCACAACGGGCTTGGGCTTCATCTTGTACTTAACCCGGTCGAACCGGGACACTGGCTTGGGGGCGGCCTTTGGGGCCGGGGCGGACTCTGGCTTAGCTACGATGACGGGCTTCTCCTGAACCGTAGCCAGGGCCTTGGCTCTGACCACCAGCTCTCTCTTGGGGGCCTTGATCTTCTCCTTGTTCTCCACCAGGTACTTCCACTCCCGATACCTGGCGTAGTATCGACTGCTCTCCCGAGGCGCTCTGCGAGCCCACCGTCTCCGTCGGGCCTCCTTGTCCAGGGTCTTGAAGCGTTCCTCGATGAGCTGCCTCCGCATAGCCTCCACGGTGGCTTCCATCTTCTCGACCCGCTTGGCCTGCACCTTGATCTTGACCTGGTGGGTCACCACCAACTCCGGGATAGCTGCATCTGGGGGCACCTGGGTCGCAGACATAGCTTGTGCCGCCCCCGACTTGGCCGGGCCGTTACAACTGACCAGAAACCAGAGGCAGCTAACGGTGGCGACTCTGGAGAAGGCCCTTGACCTCAACGATGTTTTTATCGACCGCATTGAGTTTCTCTTCCATCCGTCCCATAGACATGGCGTTGGCGTTTACACCGTCTTTGACCGCGCTGGCTGCTTCCCTCGCTTCCTTCACATCCGCTCGAAGCTGCACGATCTCAGTGTTCTGCTGCTTGAGTTTCGTATCCAGCACCGCCAGCGTCACCTCTAGCCGGACCCCCCACAAAAGGAGGGGGATCACCAGAATCGACAGGAGCTTCCAAGCGATATCTAAAAGGGGCTTCATGGCGAACACCTCTACCTTACGGGCTATATAGGCCCAATACCGCCGGGCAATGGGGTATAAGAAGAGATGAAAGGCGGGACGCACCTCTACATCCTACAGATGGACCGAACGGGAGCAATCAAGGTCGGGCGGTCTGACGACGTGGAACGCCGCCTCAAGCAGCTCCAGACGAGCTGCCCTTACTCCCTCATCACCCTCCTGGTAGCCCCTCTCCAGGGCCACAGGGAGCGGGACGTACACCACAGGATGCACTCATACCGCACGGCCTCCTTCCACGGGGAATGGTTCCGGGAGTCTGCCCTGGCAGAGCTACCAGAAGACCTGTACGAGCTGCTGGACATCGAGTTCGTCAATTCGGATTGGTGGCGCAAAGCCCCGGAGCCAGCAGTCGGACCCTGACCCGGTACTTTTCCTATTTGAGTTGACCAAGTAGGAGAGCACTCATGTCAAAACGAACTGCTGGCGGTATCGACCCCCAAGAAGACGCAACCAAGGTCGTTCCCGGCCTCAGCGGGATGGTTGGTTCCTACTCCTCATGGGACGTTGCCCATTCGGCATACGTTTTTGAGTACATCACAGGGACAACCACGGGTTCCGATTCCCGAGCCGCCAAGAAGATGGCCATGAAGCTGGCCGAGGAGTACGCCGAGAGATTCGCAGGATGGTTAGGCCACGTCTTCCTCAATCGAGCCAACATGACCCGACGGTCCAAGGCCATGAAGGAGCTGACCGAAGGGTTGGGCACCTGGACTGAGGCTATCCCCAAGATGCTGGAGGGCCACGCCGCCAAGGACATCGGCAGTTACATGACGCCAGGTGTAGAGAAATTCCTGAAAATGGACAAGATGGACCAGATCGGGAAGAAGATTCTCTTCTCCGTCCAGAAGGATTGGAAGGTGGGTCAGTCAAGTTCAGGCTACCGCAACGCTTCCCTGAACCAACTCCCCATCACCTTCAATGCCAAGAAACGGGTCTACGAGATTCCCAAGTCCAACATGACCTTCCCCCACCGCCGCAATCTCCGAGACCTGGGCTTCGATTTCGATGGGAAAGTCTGGTACACGGACAACCTTGACTCAGATATCATCCGGGCATTGCCCCAAGTGGCCCAGCTCACGGGCGGAGCCCCGGAAGCCAAGGCTGACCCCCTCAACACCATGGAATGGTTTTTCGATGAGTGGCTCCCGTCGAACATCAGCCGATTCGCCAAAGTATTCAACACCTACGGCAAATCCGAAGGAGTCCCCTACGAATTTAAGTTCTCCCTGCATGGGGATGAAGTAACCGTGGACTTCCGCCGTAACATCAAGACCACAGCAGAAGCCATCACTGAGATGACATCCCGCTACGGCAACCAGAAGGACCGGGGCGGCTGGATGCTGGCCATCAGGGCTTACAAGAAGTTGCAGCGAGCCAGTGGGATGTCTGCCATGCACGAGGTAGACATGGCTAACAACCTGGAGCACACCCACGGGGCCATGATGGAGCACTTCCCTCCTGGCATCCGCAAGTGGTATCCCAGGTTCCTCGACTTCAAATACACGGCGGATATCTGGCAAATGGTCAGAGCTATCAAAAACTCGGACCTCCGCCTCGTCGCCCAAGGGCTGCTCGGCCCCGGAGACCAGATGCGTCGGCTGTCCCCCAAGCCAAGAGACCACCGGACTCCCAAGGGACTCGCCCTGGAGATCTCCTCCCAGCCTGGCAAATCCCAGAAGCGCAAGATGCTTCAAAAGGTCAAGGACCAGCACCCGGACCTGTATGACAAGGTGCTGGAAAACCTGGCCGAGAAGGGCTTGAAGCTGGGGGCCTCCCGCTCCAAGGTGGCCACGCTCTGGATGACTTCAAGGCGTTAACATACCAGAAGTATATCGACGCCCATTCTGAATTCTAGTATCTGGAATCCCCAGTAATCGTGCCTGGTTGGCCTAGCCCTCATCATCCCACAACAGGCGATAGAACGCCCACTCTCCGCCGGAAGAGGTCACGAAACCGTCACCGTCGCAGCGGTCGCAGTCGGGGTACGGGGTGTCGGCTGTCTTATCCGAAAACTCCCAAACCAGCTCGTCCCCATCCTCGACATCATCCTCGATCAAAGCCCCGGCCTTGAGGAACTTCGCCACCTGGCCACCGCTTAAAGGCTTCTGAGGCTCTCCAGCAGCTCCGGTGAAAACGGCGAGGTGGCCGTTGCAATTACACTCCGGCTGGCTCTCCGGCAGGTCGCCCTGGTTGACCCGCACATACCGCTGATCCCCTTCCTTGAAAGACTTGGGGAACTCATGGCGGGGGAAGTGCCCGCTGTTGGGAGCGAAAGCAAACAGGTCAACGGGACAATCCCTGTCTTCGTCCTGAAGGCCGAGGTAGTCCAGATCAGGGTCTCCCCAGACCACCACAGCCCCGCCGAGGGGCTCGGGGGCATCCTCAAACTCGTAGCCGCCGCCATCCATGCCGTATCCGACAGACAGCTCTTTCAATCGTGCAGGGGTCGTCATAGGGTCTCCTGGTTTATTTACACCAGGTCTACTGAGGCGAGGGGGTCGCTAAGCGGCTTCCAGGTCGGATCTTTCACCCAAGGATGGGCGGCACCCAGCCCACGACACCACGGGGAGTCCATTGTGGACCACCGTACCCGGGCCGTTGACCGCTTGCCATGCTTGAGGGCTCGCTCCGCCTTCATGGCCTCTGACTGGTTGGCATAAGGTCCGAAAAGGGCTCTAGGTTCCCAGGGCCTATGCTTAGCGGTATATTTCCCACCCCCCTTGATTTCACCCTGGTGCTGACGAATACGGCGGGCGGGGTCGGTGGTACAGCCGACGTAGTGGAACCCTGGGAGCTGGTTGCCCTTCTTGCCGAACCGCAGCTCAAGGCTCTGAATTACATATACCCACCATAATCGGTGGCTCTTTTTCTTTCCACTGGGCTCCAGACCTTCCGGTTTTTGGTCACTCATTTTCGACAACTCCTTGGTTCAACCGGGCCTTGGAACTGGCCCAGTTGTTGCTGTTGTACCGGGCAACTTCCGCCACCCCGATCAGGAGATTCAAATGACCCGCCTTCTTCTCGTAGCTCTCATCACCTTGCTCGCAACCCCCGCCCTCGCTCGCACGGGCAAGATGGATGGACGCGGTGCTCGCCCCCACGTCAAGAGCTACTACAAGGCCAAGGGCTGGTCTTCCAAGATCCGGGTCCACAAGGTACGCACCAGCCGCTCCGGCAAGTCCGCTCAGATCGCCGTCACCACCAGGGGCACCAACAAGGTCCGGCTGTTCAACGTGACCCACCGCACTGGCAAGGTCGCGGCCACTCGCACCGGCCTGGTCAAGCAGAGCAAGGCCCGCAGCATTGCCAACCTTCGGCTGCGTCGGGAGAACAAGCCCAACAAGGGAACCTTCAGCGGGGTCAACAGCTCGGGGTTGAGCAGATCCGGCAAGACCTACAAGTTCACCAGCAACACCGACCGTGGCAAGAAGGCTGAGCGGGCCTACGTGAACATCAGGACGGGCGGCCTGCGACGTTACGACCGCTAGGCTTCCCAAAACCCCTCTTCCATTTCTTCCTCAAAGAAGGTTGGCTTCCCCTCCCTCTGCTCCGCCAACTTCTTCAACCTCTCCCCCAGCGTCTCTTCCTCCGCGAAAAGCCTCTGCTCCGCCAACGCCTGAGACCTGCCGATGATGTCAAACCTCCTCTCTCGGATATCCTTCAGCGAGATCAGGGGGTTCGCGTGGATGAACGTCTCCGGCGGCTGGAAGAACCACAGCGGTCCTTGATGCTGAAGAGGTGCTGCGAAGGCACCCAAGAAGCTGCCTACCCTGTTGAGGAACCTCTGTGTCCGGGTGGGAGGCGGCTGATACCAGGCACCACACGCCTCAAACAGTGGGAGCTTCACCCGCGACACCTTGAAGGTGACCGGGGCTAACGCGGTAATGTCCGGGTACATGGAGGTCTCCTGGTCAGGCAGCTCGTAGCTCTTGCCTCACCATACCCGTCCAAACCTGTTTCACCCACCTACGATGTGTCACCGGCAGCTCTCGCCAAGCCTGGGAGAACGGTGGCCGGTCATTGAAGACCAGCAAGAACTCATGGGCCACGGCCCCAGGGTCTTCCGGGTGCTTGTGTATCGACAGGAGGATCTGCTCAACCCACTCAGCCAGGCGCATCTCCTGTTGTTCTCCCCCTAGCTCCTCCCACGCCTGGCCGAACCGCTTGCCCACGTCCGTCAGCAACCGTTGAAGCACTTGGTCTGCCAGAGGAAGTAGCTCCATCGGAAGCCCCGCTAACCTGGAGTTAGCTATCTCCGCAGCATTTTCGGAATCGACGCCACCGCCCTCAAACAGATTTCTGAACATCTGCACCTGGGCTTCATAGCCCGGATGTTGCTTTTGAAGGGCGAACTTCTCAGCCATACACCCGGAACAATCCAAAGCAGAGGCGGCCATAGGATGCCAACGGAAGCACCCCTCGGGCACTAGCCGTCGTTCCTGGTCAGGCTCGGCGGATAGTGTCTTGTTCCCGCAGGTCAGGCAGGTGTGGACGAATGAGATAGGAGCGTCCTCTCCAGGGCCTCCGTGTCGGACCCGTTCATTCCACCGGCTGTCCATACACCTATCTAGGTGCTCACAGCTCTCACAGGGCTGTGTAGCGGCCACAGGCTGTATCGTCACACGTTCTTCGGAAGCCAGGCCGATGATGTCCGAGATGTCCTCTTCGGAGACAATGGCCTGGTTGGGGGTGTCTGCGTTTTCGGGATAGACCCAGTACGTTAAGGAAGCCCACATGGTAGTTACTACCCGACTGACTCAGGTTGTGTCCCGTTTCTTCCGTTTCTTGTCGAGACCAGGCCACCGAGCCTGCTCGTATTCCTTCCAGCCTTCGGTAGGTTTCTTCGTCTTCCCACCGGGGCCACCCTCAGTGGTGACGTAACAGCGGTCTTTGGGGTCTCCGGTCTCGTAGAAGCACTTGCCCTTGCTACGGGGCTTGGGCTGCCACTTCGGCTTGACCTTCTTGTCTCGTTTCGGGGAGTTCTTGTACTTCTTGCCCTTGGTTCCATCCCACTCACGGCCCGCTTCCCTACGAAGTAGGGGGACGAGGTGCCGCCGGAGACCGGGGTGGTCGTGGGCGAGCTGGATGGTGGCTTGCCGGAGGGTCACGAGCTACTTCTTGGCGGCCCGCTTAGACCGAAGGAGAACGAGCCGGATGGCGTGCTTCTTGTCGGCCAGGGTGGCGGCCCGCATTCCAGGCATGGAACCGCCATTGGACTCCCACTGACCTCCGACCATGTTCAGGAACATGATCACATCCCCGATATCGCTGCTGGCACCAGGAACCCGAACACCCGCTCCGTGTGCAGCATCTTGAACGCTCAGATCCCAGAAACCGTCGGAGTTGGGAACGCGATTGAGGTCCATGCTCTTGGGCGGGTGCTTGGCTATCCTACGGGCTCTCCGCTCTGCCAGACGGAAATGGGCTCTCAACTCCCGGAGGGTGCCGAACTTGATGTCCCCGCCCTCACCATCGTCTTCATCATCCGAGATAGCCGCGAGCATGACCTTGAAATCCACTGCGGACATCTTCGGCGGACCCATTATGCGTTTTTTGGTCTCGGGACTCGCCTCCGCCAAAAACCGTTGCATCAGCACAGCATCCGAGACCTTGGTCCCAGGCCCCTTCTTGCGCTTGAAGGCGGCCACCTCATCGGCGTCGTCGTCCGTGAGGCTGTACTTGTCCATGACCTTCTTGGCCGCAGGCTTGACCTTGATTTTGACCTTGGTTTTGGGCTTGTCTTCCTTGCCCTCGTCTTCCTTCTTGGGCTCCGGCTTCTCTTCCTTCTTGGGGGTTCCCAGCCCCTTTTCCAGCAACTTCTTGGCTTTGGTCAGGTTCTTCTTGTCGGCTGCGCCCCACCCGTTGCTCTTGGAGTAGATATCCCAGGAAGCGAGATACTGGTCGATCTCTCCGACCACTTCCTGGACGTTCTTCGGGTCCATCGGCTTGCCGGAGATGGCGTAGCTAACGACATGCTCCCAACTCCCTGGCTGGTTCCAACCTTCAAGAGCCTTGCTAAGCTGCCCGTACTGGGCCTTGGAAAGAGCGACTTCCTTGGGAGCACTTTTGGCTCCCTCGTCCTTCTTCCCGCCCCCACCACCTCCGCCGCCAACCGTGTGGTTCTTGGGCTCAGCCTTCGGGTGCTCCTGGAGATACTTCTTCCGAGCATCCTCCGTGGCGTGCTCCATGCCCTTCTTGAGCAATGGGAGCAGTTCCGCACGGAGTTCAGGGTGCTTGTGGGCCAGCTTGACGACATCGGAACGCAAGGACATGGGTGAGTCTCCTTATCTACCTCTACTTCCCGATAGGGAACTTATCGGGAATCGCGGAATCCTGGTTCAACCGAAATTAGACGACCTGCTTGAACTTGGCTTTTACCTTGGGATCGAGCTGGTTTTCCTTGGCCTCGGCCCAATCCTTCGCCCAGGTGGTGTCCACACGATCCTTTTTGGCTTTCCTTGGGCCTCGGTCATCAATGCCCCAGGTAACCACATACCCCTTCATGGAACCATTTCTCTGTTTCTCTTCGGCGTAGAACCATTGACCCAAGAAGTCGTTAGACCGGTGCCTGTCCGGCAGCTCGTAATACTTTCCGGGCTCCATCCAGGACACCGCTTGTTTCTTCCGGGCCTCTTCCGTGGCGTGCTCCATGCCCTTCTTGAGCAGTGGGAGCAGTTCCGCACGGAGTTCAGGGTGCTTGTGGGCCAGCTTGACGACATCGGAACGCAAGGACATGGGTGGGTCTCCTTTCTACCTCAGCATCTAAATAGGAAACTTACCGAGAATTTGCTTAGTGGAGCCTTCTGACCAGTAGACCCTGTACAAACCAGCCAGGAGGTACAGGATGAATAACTGGAACCCCACCGACCCGGAAATCCAGACCATCGGGGATTTCGTCCAATACCTCCTGGATGATGAGCTGGAGACCTTCAACGCCAGCGACCTCAACGCCCTCAACAAGTCCCTCCGCCGCCCTGTCCGCGAAATCCGCACAGAGCTGGAGAGCTGGGGCTTGACCCTGGCGAGTCGCGGCAAAAGCCGCCGTATCCGGGGCGTCAACACCAACTCCAATGATCGCTTCTACGGTCCCGGCTCCGACCCCATGCACGGTGGATCAGGTTGGGAGCAAATTTCCGGCTCCGCTGGCCGAGAGGGGTAGAGAGAACCATGAGCATTCCCCGCTACAACTACCGCAGCCTCCGAGCTGGAGATTACTGGGGAGGGTTCGGTTCTTCCTCAAATCTCTTCCAGGACATGCTGGCCAATGCAGGCCGCATCCTCAAAGATGCTGAGCGAAACCACTTTCGAGAGCAGGTCGTGTACGCCCTGGCGGCTTGTGCCGTCACAAGCGACCAGGGGACCGAATTGTTCCTTGCCGCCGGAATGACAGAAGAAGGGGGTTACAGGTAGCTATGCCCTACGGAAAACTCAATCGCGTCATGGAGCAGGTACTCCGCCCCCACCTCAAAGACCAAGAAGTCTGGGATCTGGGAGCTGGAGACCTCGCCCTGGCCCAGCGGCTCGTCCAGCTTGGGGCCAAGAAGGTCGTCGCCGTGGAGAAAGAGCCCATGCGGGGCCGTCCTGGGAAAATCGAGCTGAAGCACGGCTACTTCAAGGACGTGGCTGACACAGCCCCGGACATCATCCCGGTCGTGTTCCTCTCATGGCCTCAGACCAGACCCCAGCCCGGACTGCTGGACTTGGTTGACCGAGCCCTCAAGGTCATCTACTTGGGCAGCAACACCGATGGCAATGCCTGTGGATTCCCCCGCCTGTTCGCCAACTTCTACTACCGGACCCTGTTGGCCCATGTGCCCTGCCAGGCCAACAGCATGATGGTCTACGACACCTACCGGCACCCAAAAGAGGAACCCCGCCTCCTGGTGGCCGAGGAGTTCGCTATCTTCCAGCCTAAGATGCTTCGTTGGGATGAAGTGGCTGGAAGGAAGTACCCCCTCCCCAGAGATTAGGCGTTCTGCTGGCGCTCCATGGCCTGCATGACCAGCTTCCGCTCATTCCCCTTCAACTTCCCGCTTCTCGCCAACACCAGCAGCTCACTGTACGGCATGTACGTGTACGGGTTGGGCGGCATATACAGGGGATGGCTCTCCACGTCGTCTCCCGGAATCATCGCCCCAATACGTTCCTCGATCTCTGTCCGAGCGATGAACGGCGGTTCGTCGTCGTGCAGGAGATCCTGCAAGGAGGGATTCGGGTCTTTCTCTGGGAAACCTTTGAGGAGCTGGCGGACCACAGTGCTCACGCGAACATTTCGCTCATCGTGGGAGACCGCTCAGCTCCCACCACGTCACGGATGCTGCCGAGCACCTGGCGCTGCGGCTTGCTCTTGGGCTGGGGGAAGTTGCAAGACTGAACATGCTCTCGCCATTCGTCCATGGAGCCCACGCGAAGAACGTGGATGTCATTGATGTCGATTTCTCTGTTCATTTGATTGCCCTCTCAGGGTAATAACTGATTATCACCCAATATTCTTGGATGACCAAGGAGATACCCACACCATGCCCGACCCCTGGTACTACCGCAACCCCAAGGGCCTCGTCGCCATCTCGGTAGACGAAGGCGAAACCGTCTGCATCCCCTCCGGCAAAGTCCTGCCCTGGGCAGAAGCCTGGGAGGAAACCATGGACAACCTGGGGGCTGAGCTAACCCCGGCCCAGCAGGCAGTCATCGACAAGATTGAGCTGGAAGCTCAGGAGCGGGCCAACCTCACCGGCATCGACAAGATGGTGGCTGACCTGGAAGACCGGACGATAGCGGAAAGGGCGAAGCACGAGTGGGTAGAAAAACCCAGGGAACATCCGGTACTTCCCGAAGGGGCTCAGGTCATTTGCTCTGACCCAGACGATTAACTGCTTAGCGGGAACCTTCTAGTGCTTAGCCGTTCCTCTCCACGAGTAGTATAGACAACAAACCGTGGAGAATCACATGAAGCTGACAGTCAAAGGACAAGCACAAAGCGGAGTCGGTTCCTGCCTGGCCGTACCCGAGTTGGGTGTCTACCTCGACATGGGGGTGATGCTGGACAAGGGCCACAGCTACGACAAGGTGTTCATCACCCATTGCCACACCGATCACGTCGGGGCTCTGATGAGCTACGTGGCGACCAGAGACATGATGAACATGCCCCCGCCCACCATCTACGTGCCGTCCTACATGGTGGCCCCGCTCAACGTCGCGTTTGACGCCTGGCGTGGCCTCGACCCCCAGACCAAGCTGCATTGCAAGGTCGTCGGCCTCGACCCCGGTGGGGAGGTATGGCTGGACAAGCGGTGGGTGGTTCGCCCCTTCCCCACAGACCACCGTGTGGAGAGCCAGGGATACGCCTTCTTCTACGTCGTGGACAAGCTCAAGGACGAGTTCAAGGGCCAGGACATCAAGAAGCTCCGCGAACAGGGTGTTGAGGTTGTGGAGAAGCGGGAGAGCCTGGAGCTGGCCTACACCGGGGACACC
>Ga0307992_1001291_pt1 | contig 14903 bp, 11 predicted proteins | sample EllFjometagen133_FD_203162 | JGI IMG/M metagenome (GOLD analysis project Ga0307992, IMG submission 203162) | Marine microbial communities from Ellis Fjord, Antarctic Ocean - #133 | ecosystem: Environmental > Aquatic > Marine > Unclassified | place: Southern Ocean | collected 2014-10-08
CGATGTTCCGCTTCGATATGGTTGCGAGTCTTTTAACAGTGTCACGGCCGGCGTTAATCAACATGGAGCGAAGCGGAATGTTGATTAATGTTTTGCAGCTGCCACGCTCTTCTCGCTTTTCTTTCAATCTGAGAGTGGAGCTGTGTGTTAGGCGAGATTATTACTTTAGTTTCAAATGATTTTACGTTATCAACTATTAAAAAAATATGTTTTATTTGATTTTGAATACACTTCATAGTATAATTTTATAATACGTCCGGTATTGTGACGTTCCTTTATCCCCATTTTGATGTATATTTTTAACTCCGTTAGGAAAATACCTTTTCTCAGCCCATTGCACCCACATCATTTTTTTATTTTTATCTTTCAAGTATTTATTTAGATAATCCCTTTTTATATATGTAAAAACAGATGTATTACCAAATTCTTCTCCGAACTTAAAACTGGTAGAGATCAATCCACCTTTTTTGTTATATAAATCTGAACTTTGTGGTTTCAGATATAAATTAAGATGTTCACATACTTCTTTAGATGGGACTATAGTTTCACCATTATTAATATAACTATCAAATGAGCATCTAAAAATAGTCGGTTGTATATTCAAATCAAGGTAATCATTTACCTTTTTAACATATGGTTTATCTATATATTTTACTGAAAAGCCCAAATCCTTAGCTATCCTCTGAATGTCTTCAAAATCATAATATTTACTATATAAACAAGAAAAATAAAGCTTATATTTATTACTACTTTTATCTAGACGTTCAATCTCTTTTTTTATGAGTTGTTTTAATTTAGTTTGAGTTATTTCTTTATCATCATTAAAAACAATTAACTCTTTCTTTGTTTTAGTTACATTATGATAATTATAGTTTAATCTAAAGGGGTAAGAATCATTATTTGGCATTAAGTCACACCAAGGGATCTCACCTTGGAATAGATAGCTTCCATCAAAATCTCTTATATACTCGAAAGTATAATCGTCAAAGTTATTTAAAGGCTCAATAACTGTACAAAAATCATCATCATTTAATGTTACTGTATTAATTGCAATATGTATATCTCTTGTTGTTTCAATATTTCTTTGAGAAATAAATCCTTTTAAAAGTATCCAATCTCCTCTAGCATTTATACCTAAATCATTGGTTGATAAAATATATTCGCTAATGTCTAAATCACTATTGGAATTATACCATTTATCTGGGAAAATTTTCATATCTCCTAAGAAATTGCTATTTCTCATACAGCTAATCAAGTCATACTGCCTGATCTTATTAGGGAAACTAGGATCTATATCTACATCTGAAATTCTAAAGTTGTCCTCATTGTTCCAATCTTTCAACAATCCTAAATCGCTTCTATATCCTGCCATTTCATAAAAAGCTATCCACGAATACTTCTTTCCATAACGATCAATTTTTCCAATATGTTCCCTGCTATAGTGTCTCCAATTACTTCTTGAGATCTGCTTATCAATTTCTCCAAACTTTTCTAAAGAGTGACCTAGATTATAAATTCTCCAATAAATTTGGGATAATACTTGTTTGTATTCCTTATGTTCGCTATCATAATTTCTTCTATCTTTTATCAATCTTCCAATAGTGTAATTTTCGAAGTCCATATGAATTGGAGCATTCCCATCACGATATTCTCCCTTATTCCGATCTTTTGATTTTCCCCAATTTAAATGTGGATATTTTTTTAATGGATATTGGATTAAGTTTTTTTCGTCACCATTTAATAGATTTGGGTTATGTAAAAGAGTTATATCAATAGTTCTTTTCGCATAATCTCTTGCTAAAATATGACTTGTTGTATGTTTAGCATTATTAGAAAATAAGCTATCAAAAAGGATTCTTCCATATTCTGTAAGCCATTCTTTTTGATGTGAATCATCGTTAAAATCATTTTGCTTTGCCATAGCTAATCCATAACTTACTGAAAGCATTCTTTCAAGTACGTAGGGATCATTTATATTGAGAGAATAAACCAGTAAATCTAAAAAATCTTTTGGATATTTTCTTGAATAATAATATAAGGCTCTTGTGGCTTCATCTCTTAAACTTCTGATGTTAGTAGTTAAAATCCACATTGTTTTTTTAGCAGCAAAATGAACTCTACTTGATAGTTTGCGTTCCTCCTTACAAACTTCTTCAAAATGATTTACAAATTTTAAAAAGTAAGAGTTTCCATACCCTGAATGATTTTTTCTTATATATTCACTCCAAGATAAATCCCTTTCAGGCATCGATAATTCACATAAATTATCTGACCAAAAATTAAAATTTAAAGGATGTTCGTTATCTAGTTCAACATTTTCTGCAAGGCCAAGAAGATAAGTTTTCTTATTTCTAAAAAAAAATTCTGCTTTTAGAAAGGATTTTATTAATTCTTTATTTTTATAGATATATTTTGCATTTATCTCAAATAGAGACTCTGTAGAATATTTTCTAGCTCTATCGTTTTTTAGGACGTCAAATAAAAAAATCTCACTTTTTTTAATTAAAAGAATACAAATAGTTCTTAAAGTATCTTCAAATAAAGGATGCTCTGTTTTACTATTTAATAACTTTTTTCTAAATTCTCTAGATTTTGCAAACCTCAATAAAGAACTTTTTTTCCAAAATATATTATTTAGTTTTGAAAAAGTTCTTCCTAAATACTTAGTACCACTCTCAGGAATTATAAACTCAAGTCCTATTTTAATGAAATTGGTTAAAAAATTATCTGTTTTAATTTTTAAAATGGGATAAGATTTATCATATGTTTCTGTAAGATATTTAGAAATAAAATATCCCCCTAGCAAATCGTAAGTAAATTGTATTTCTTCAATATTTGATTGTCTATTCCAATCTCTAAATAGAAGTAAATTCTCTCCCTCAAAAATTCCCAGTTCCTTATTAGTTAGAAGTTCTTCAGAACGAGGTATCCCTCTAGAATTATTTTCCCATATATACTTTGAAAGTTGCAGTAGTTTCTTTTCTGTAAAATCAGCATCATATTTTGAATCTAAATCTAATAATGAATTAGTAATATTTTTATTACTATTTTTTATATACTCATCAAAGACTTCAAAAAGATCTTCATTTTGAAACGAAACTTTAACTTTACTCTCACGATTTGGATTTTTTGTTTCACAAAATAGTTTTAGATGTAGAGGATGTTCAAAATATCTAATAGCATTTGAATGATTGTCCAGTTTGATTTTATAAAAATCAAAGTAAGTCTTTATTGCATCCCTTCTTAGATTATAAAAACCTCGGACATTCCGTTTTAATTTCCACCTATCTTCATATTTAAAATAATTATAAGGGAACAATTGATCTTCGTAAGAAGTGCGGTAAGTCGTAATTAAAACAATATGAGGATAATATGTTTTTATTTTAATTATTAATTTTTCTAAACCATTTTTCCAAATGGAATTCCAATAATCTGATTCGTTTAATCCATCAATAATAATTGGCACCTTTGTTTTATTTACTCTTGCTGTTAATTCTAAAGCACCTAAGAAATCATCAAAAGCCCAATCTATAGGAATATTTAAATTATCTTTTAGCTGATTTTCTAATGACAGATCTGTACAAATATCCTTTGCAAAAATAAAAATTGCGGGATTATTTTGTTTGGTAATCTGATCTTCATAAATGTTAAAAGAAATATGAGTTTTACCCATACCTGCTTCACCTGTAATGTGAAGTTCATTTTGATCTATTAGTTCGAATACTTTTAAGCACCCTTCCAATGAGGTAATGGCATATTCCTCGAGTGCATAAAGAGGTGTAAAAAGAATATCTCTTGCTTTTTGTCTTTTAATATTCTCAACTCTAATTTCATCTGCTCCTTTACTTGGTACTGAGGGTTTATAAGTTTGTATTTCCTTTTTAAGAAAGATTTTTTTAATAAAATTTTTAAATTTAATTAGTCGAGATTTCTCTAATTTATCTTCTGGAATTGGTAGATCTATGTGCTCATCTCTAAAATATTGTATGGGATTACAAAAATCTGATTCAGTTAATGTATTATACTCTTGTTGAAAGTTTCTTAAAGAATCTATATATTTTTCAAATACTTCAACTTTATTTTTTAACTCTTTTTCGTTTTTGTTTGATATTGCTTTTTGTATTTTTTGCAGTTGCTGAATACTTTGATCAATTATTTTGTCTTTGTCTTTTAAAAATTCTCTTATCTTAATTTGAATTGATTTATACTCATTTATTACTTCTTCTGAAAATAACTTTAGAAAAGCATCCTCATAATCTTTGGCATACATTTCAACTTGTTGTTTTTCTATTGCATTTGCAAGGATTTCTACAAGTCTATTTCCACCTAGAACTTTATTTATAGCGTCATCAATATTTGTAGGAATATGAATTTTTGATTCATACTTTGCTTTGATTTGAGATTTTTGAATATCAGTTCTATATCTCTCCTCAAACCATTCTTGTGTAAGTAGTTTTTTAGAAAAGAAAAACTTGTGGATTGCGGAATAATCTTTCAAGTACTTGAGAAATTCGCTTTCACCCCAATGTATAAGTTCAACATTATTTTCTTCAAGTAAAACTCTTTCACCATTTTTAGTAGATGTTGACAATTTATTATCAAACCAAGTTTTTTCTTCAGGAGTGAAATTACATTTACTGCAAAGAAACCATTTTTTTAATTCGGGATGTTTTTTGTACGAAGTTTGTAGAGATTTTTTTATTTGTTCTTTTCTTCCTCCTTCACTTAAACGGCCAAAAAACTTGGCTTGCCACCCAAAAACTTCACCATTATCTAATGTTAGATAAAACTCAACACCATCTCCACCGCCGCTATCATCAATTGAGGTTAGAGTTGCACCATTTTCAATGATGTCTTTGTATTCTTCTGACACAATTTGATAACAAAGTTCTTCAAAACTTTTTTTATTATCTCCTGAATATGTATGTAATTTATTCCAATCAATTGTTAGCATATTTTGCATACCTCAAAATAATTAAATTAATCATCAGAAAAACTCCCAATGAGCTTATAAACAATTTATAATATCTTTCACAACTCATAACTATTATAACTTTTGATTTTCGCCTAATGATTGTATCCACGAATAAGGTCGTGGATACCCCAGATTTGGGAGTGTATACGAACTTTTTCAAAAATCTTCACTCCTAAGTTGTAAATAATACAAATTAATTAATCAAATCGAAATCGAATTTGGTAATACATTTATTAGCTGTCAAACGAAAAATATGTTCTTAACTTTCCGAATTTTAACAGGTTGAATTCCTTTGGTGGAAGCTTCGGAAAGTTTTCCTAATTCAACAAGTTCAATAAACTAAACTATTTTTTCGGTTCAGGATTGACGATCTTCCCGATGAAGAGAATGGAATTCATTTCCTTTTCCTTGATCGCAAACACGAAAGGACGATTAACTTTCATAAAAAAGCCGGGTTTGAAAGAAGTCAGTTTCATCTCCACAACCGTCACGGCAGCGGCTTCAGTTCCTTCTTCATTCACATCCACAAAGGTCTTGTGTTTTACGTTGCTGATAAAAAGTTTCTGTTTCTTCGTCATTTTGCTGAAATCAGCATCGGCAGTAAAGGCATTCGGCATTCCGAGGATCTTAAGAACATCGTTCATCTCAAGCTCATATTCGATCTTAAATTTGGGAAGAACAAGCGAACCATTTTGTTTGGAAAATCCGGTCAACCATGAATTCCAGTCTTCCAAATTCAGGTTGGAAATGAACTCGTTAATATCTTTCTCTTTTTTGGGAAGGATAACGATCATACTGAAATTTTCTTTGCCGTAAGGAAGTTCAATTGCCTGAAAATCATCATTCTCAAAATAAAGATTTTCATTGGAAGTATTCATCATCTCACATAAAACAGATTTTTCCTCAGCAATAAAAAATTTATCTTCTCTTGTACGTTCCTTCTTGAATTCATCAGTCCAGGAACCTTTAAAATAAATCGCATTGATCAGGTACATCATAGCAAGAGCATCGATCTCGTCGATAACTTCTGTGATTTTCCCTTTTGTGTTTTCGCTTACCCAGCTATTGATGATCCCGACTGTTTCCTGGTCGGAAAAATCGATATTCCTGATCTCTGCCTGGAAACAATCCTGGTTAACTTCTTTAAATTTTTTAAGAACATCGACATTTTCCCGGTACCAGATAGAATTTGCAATTTCCATCATCACTTTTGGATCGAGTTCCATCAATTTTTTCATCAGTGCTTTGAAAGATGCGTTGATCTCTGAGTCGGTCAGGTTTCCGAATTCGAGAGTTTTTGCCATCTCCTCTTTTGTCTTTCCATCTGCTCCGTTAAAAGTCATTCCCAGAGCATAAGAAATACTCATTGGTGAAATGAAAATGTTATCGTCTGCCTGCTCTTTGACGATCTCTTTGAATACTTTGAATCCGAATTTATTATTGGATTCGCAGAAAGTATCGAGCGAAACTTCCGGCTTTTTACTAAACGAAAAAAGATTTGAAAAAAGCAGTATTGCTAATAGAATCCCAACTAAAGTTTTTTGTTTCTTGAACATAATATATCCTCCGTTTTTTTTATTTTTTTAAATAACTCAATTTTCCAAAATTGATTAAGATCTTATAATATCCTTTTTTAAGCACATCATTAAATATCATTTTTTTCGATAAGTAATTCCATCATTCCAATGACAGGATTAAATCCAAATTTGGTAATACATTTATTAACTGTCAAACGAAAAATAATTCGCATGTATCCACAAGAAATTTGTTCACAACTTTTCGAATCTTAACAGAAACAGGAAACCTTACGAAGCTTTTTCTTCTTAGAGAATTCTGCATAAGAGATTCGGAAGGATTGGAATTATCATAACTTTCCGAATCTTATTATAAGTGTTGCCTTCGAGGGAAGCTTCGAAAAGTACCAATCCCCAATCCCAAATCCCTAATCCCCAATCCCAAATCCCTAATCCCCAATCCCAAATCCCTAATCCCCAATCCCAAATCCCTAATCCCTAATTCCTAATTCCTAATCTCTATGTCTCTTCTTGACACAAAATCGTTCAATCACAAAACTATTCCAAAAGGTCGATAGATAGGTTAAATGAATAAAATGTTGAAAATAAAATTAATTGGATTATGTTTGTTAATGAGTGTGATTGCATTTGCTCAGAATCTTGATCAGAAAAAGCAGCAACTTGATGATTTGAATAAAAAAATTGATGAAGAAAATAAACTGATACAAGAAGTAGAACACAAAACACAAAATACAAAAAAAGACATTAGCTTCACCAAATCAAAAAAAAACAAAGCTGAGAAAAAGATTAAAAGTTTAAAAAAATCTGAAAGTACAGCAAAAGGTAAATTAGATTTAACGATGAATGAACTTGATCTTGCTAATAAAGATCTGATTGATTTGCATAACCTTTGTGAACTTGAATTCAATAAACTTTGCTTGGCTCATTATCTTAGCAAGATCTATCCTGAAAAAAAAGTGGATACACAACTTTTGAGCTCAATTATTCAACAAACTACTGCTGAGATTTATACTAGAGATAAGGAAAAATCAGGATTGGAAAAGAAAAAGAAACAGAGCACTAAAATTTATGAGGATTTGATTTGGACGCGCATTGTTACAAATAAGAAAAAGAAAAAATATTCCGGTCAAGTTGCATCATTAAATGAGAAACTTTCTAATTATGAAGAAGAAAAAAAAGCAGCTGATCAACGAGTTAATGAGTTTAAATCGCAAGCTGCAGCTTTAGATGAACTAATCACAAAATTGCAGGCAGATGTTCTTACCGATCATTTTACATTTAAATTTTCAACAGCAAAATTGATCTGGCCAGCTAAAGGGACAATTATAAAACAATATGGTGTGCAGAAGAACGATCAATATAGAGTCAGCTTATTAAATAATGGAATTGATATCGGTCTTGAGATAGGATCGGATATTTTTGCTGTAGATGATGGTGTGATCGCATTTGCCGAATGGTATAACGGTGCAGGAAAACTTATTGTGATCGATCATCAAAACGGTTTTCATACTCTATATTCTCACAACAGCAAATTACTGGTTTCCAAAGGAGATAAGATCTTTAGAAATCAAGTTATTGCTCTTTCAGGAATGACCGGTTCAGCGGAAGTTCCAAGTGTTCATTTTGAGTTAAGGAAACGAGGAACTCCGGTAAATCCGTTAGAGTATCTGGAATAAAGTTACTGGAACAGACCTTTCAGTTTATCTTTAACTCCTCCACCCAGTTTTCCTTTATTAATCTCAACTATTTTATCATTCACTAATTTCAATTGTTCATTCAAAATTTCTTCATATTTATCGATCTCTGCAAGTAATTGCTTATCTTTGCCGGTGATAAACTCTTCTAATTCTGACCGTTTCTTGTTCACCTCTTCATCCACTTTTCCGCGGATTCTCTGTTTTGCCTGCTCCAACTCTTTGCCTAAAGAAGCTTTCAGGTTTTTCACAAGAAGCTCATCCAGATTTGATTTGAGTGAAAAATTCAGATTATCCTTTTCTCCCTCGATCTCAGCGGTAAAGCGAATTTCATTTGTGTTTTGGATGACATCTTGAATAATTTCTTCAAATTTAGTTTTTGCCTTTCCTGTTTCTTCTAGATCAAAAGTCAGGTTCTTTCCTGCAAATCCTATTTTTCCTGCTATTTTATCACCTATTAAATTTAGGGTTACTTCCATATCCCCGAAACCATTTTTTATCTTATGAGGTAATAGTTCAGAATCAGAAAGTTTGACATTTTTTAATGAAAAATTGCTGTATTGAAGAGCAAATATCTCCTGCGGTTCATCATGTAAATAGTTCAATTTTCCGTTTGCTGAAAGGCTCAAACCTGCTTTTGTTGAACCTCTAACATTAAAATCTGTAGTCTCTCCAATTATATGTTGGTCAGAAACAATATGATGTATGTCACCTGCTAAAATCAGTTTGTCAGGTGTTTGTCCGGAAAGCTTAATCTGTTTAATCCAAAAATCAGGACGGGCATTCTTTGTATAAAAATAAATATCCTGACCTTTTAATCTTGGTGTTCTCTCTTTCTTAGGCTCATCTGATTTAAATTTACCCGCATAGTATCGTGCAGTAGAAATATAGTTCAGGTAAGTATTCACTTGATTTACAATTTTTTTACCAAAGATTAGTTTGGCGATATTCTGGGTGTTAAAATCAGGAAGTTTTGCAAAAGACAAACCTCGTGTATAGTCTGCCTTGATCCAATTATCCACATCCGAAAGGCTATTCTTCATTAAGCTCAGGTCTGAAGTTAATTCTTGCTTGGTTCCTGTGACCGAATTAGAAAGTGTATTCACGGATTTCTTAATTGTATCCAAAGATTGTAGGGCATTTTGCATAGATTCAACCGTTTTTACTTGTTTCACATCCAATGCTTCAATTTCTGCTTCCAGTTTTTTAGCATCTTTCTCAATTTCTAATCCAGCTAATCTAGTTTGCCAGTCATTGTATTTTTTATTAAGATTTTCTTTTAACGAATCTATACGTCCGGGTGACTGTAAATTAAGTATAGCGAGGACACTATCTACATTCACCTTTTGACTGTAATCCTCAAGGTTAAAAGCTGGTGCTCCTTTTATTTCATTCTCAAGATGTTCCATTGTTTTGGATACGAAATTATCTTTTCGCAAAAGTTTTTCCTTTTTAAAATACCCGTCACTTTCACGTTGGGTACCTGTACGCAGATTGCTTAGTTCAATGTTTTCAATGATAACTTTCTTTGAAAGTAAGGGAAGGAATTCCAAGTCTAGTTCACATTTTCCTGTTTCAATCATATTCTTCATTGTTTGATTTGGGTCTGTAATCTGTAATCGTTTCCACTTCAGATGCATACCGATAAGCGACAGGTCAAGATTATCGAATTCCACCTTTGCACCAACAATGGAACTACCAATCTTCTCTAATCTTTTCTCCAACCAAAGGTCTGAAAAAATGATGGATAGAACAACAATAACTATAGCAATTATTACAAGGGAACCTAGTCCTTTTTTACGTAACATTATTGCCTCCAATCCGCTAATTTTCCATATACGGAATATAATTTTGAACCCTTAATAACCTTTATGATTTTCCATTTTAAAACTATGGGTTCTAGTTTTTCTCTATATACAACAACCGTTTTTTTCATCATAAAATAAAATGGAACTAAAAGGATTAATGATGTTAAAAAACTTCCCATTACAACTGTATTGTTATACTTTGATAGAGCTAATATTGGAATATTATATAACGTTAACCACAACCCATGCAACATCTTTACATCAACAAGTATAAAATATCCAAAGTTTTGGAATAGTGGGTCTATTAAATAAGCTATGAGACTAAAAATTCCAAAACTGAAAATTGCCATGGTAATGTTTACGTTCAAAATGATGATCAACAAGATAATGATTAGATTGTGTAAACTCCAAAACGGTGTTAATCCTATTATCATTCCAAGTATGAATCCACCTGAAATTTGTCCCGGCGTAGCCGCAGAACTTAGAATTTTAAAGAATTTTGCTAGAAATTGAAATACGAACATTTCTCCTCCTTATTGATGTTTTAATTATTTCTATCTTATATTATATTAAATTAATAGCAAACAACATTGTTTGATATCATTAATGATATTGTAGTGCAAATTCCCAATTTCATTTATTTTAAAACATGTAAGTTAGTTGAATAATTATGTGTCAAGCACAAAAATGTCTTGCAAAACAAAGCGAGTAAACAATTTTTGCAGTAGAATTATTTAATTTTCGAAAGGGAGATGATCTTAGGCATAAACATTAAGGATTATATCAAATGAAAATATTTAACGATACATCAAATATAGATTTTTCTAAAGCACCAACCTTTCTACACTACACAGGAAACATGTTCGGAATTGGCTGTTCTGCATTCAATAAGGAAGCTATTAACAAAATCAACTCCTTGAAAAATCGGAAAGATAAGAAGAGTTTTATAGTTCTCATTCCACATATAGATTGGCTAAAAAGATTTGATGTACAAATAACTCCAAAAGTTCTTCGCATTTTACAACAATATTGGGCTGGTGAGTTATCCGTAATTTTGGAAGTTCTTGATACAAGATTAAAACATATTTCCCAAAACGGTAAAGTTGCTTTCAGAATTCCTACCGATGAATTATTGAGAGAATTAATTATAAAATTAGATCAACCAATAATAAGCACGAGCATAAATAAATCCGGGAAAAAACCGGTTCAAAATTTGGATGAGATATTAACCGGATTTGAAAGTTGGTTCGATTTTGCAATTCTGCCCAATGATGTTCAACAAAGTAATAATTTGCCATCTACAATTATTGAATTCTCAGATGATAAATTGAATTTAATTCGGGAAGGACGTATTCCATTTTCTGAAATAGAACTGAGTTTTCAATCTCCACAAATACTGTTTATTTGTACCGGCAATACGTGTCGCAGTCCTATTGCAGAATACCTGGCTAAAAAAATAATAGCTGAAAAGAGTCTTAAGTTTAGAGTTGCCTCAGCCGGATTTACGGCAGATGGAATGCCGATTTCAGAAAATTCAAATCGTGTTCTATCCTTAAATGGAATCGATGCTTCAGAGCATATTTCATCTTTAATAAATGAAGGAATTCTGAGAAAAAGTTGGCTAGTTCTTACTATGACAATGAAACATAAAAATATAATTTTGCAACTTTATCCTGATTCAGCTTCCAAAGTATATACAATTTCCGAATATGCTGGTTTTAATATTGATATTGCAGATCCAATTGGGAAAGATATTGAATATTATAAAAATACATTTGCAGAAATTAATGAGAAAGTAAAAATTATCTTTGAGAAAATCAAGGAGGAGAGGTGAAAATGCCATTTTTATTCAGCGGTTTATTTTGGGGTGTAATGTTGGTTTTATTTGGAGCATCAATGATCTTGAGAGCTGTATTCAATCTTGATATTCCAGTATTTCGAATCATTTTTGCGTTAGTAATAATCTATTTTGGAGTTAAATTACTTGTTGGACGTCAGGCTTTTAAAGGTGAGGGGAATTTTTCTCTGTTTAGAAGTTCGGATGTTACAATGAGTGAAAGTGGTGGTGAGTATAATGTGATATTTGGGCAGAGCAATATTGATCTTTCAGATATCGATATTTCCGAAAAAAGTAAAAAAGTTGAAGTCAATGTTGTCTTTGGGAGTGGAAACCTTCTTATTGATCCAACTAAACCAATGAAGTTAAATATAAGCACAGTTTTTGCAGATTGTAAATTACCGCATCGCAACATTAATTTCTTTGGTGATTCCAATTACAAAACTCCTTCCTTTGTAGAAGGTGAAAATTACTTGATGCTCAATATTGATGTTGTTTTTGGGAATGTAATTGTTGTAGAAAAAGGACAAGAATGATCCCAGATCTAATTAAGTTTGTTGCTGAAATTATTGAGAAAGCGAGTAAGTTTGGGCTTATTTTGTCAGATGAAAAAGAAATAAACTACGGAGTGCAGCTTAAATTTGAAAAAGGTGATAATAACATTCCTTTAAATGTTTATTCCTCCAAAAAGAAAGGTATCTCAGCAGTTATTGGAGGATCACCAAAGAATCCATTGTGCACCATAATGCAACAAATTCTACAGCAAAAACCGGATATTTCTAAGAAGGATCATAATTGGAAAATTTGGGCTGGAACCGATGAATCGGGGAAAGGAGATTTCTTTGGAGCTTTAGCTGTTTGTGGTTTTATCGTGCACGAAAAGGACGTTGTTGAACTTAAGAAACTTGGTGTAAAAGATTGTAAATTGTTAAGTGATCCTGAAACAATAAAAATTGCAGAGAAATTGTATAAGAATTATAAGGATAATATTGAAGTCCTGATTTTACAACCTGCAAAGTACAATGAATTATATACAAAATTCCGTCAGGGAAATAAGAAATTAAACGAAATGTTAGCCTGGATGCATGCAAGAGTTATTCTAAATTTAAATAAAAAGTATAAATTCGAGGGAGCAGTAGTAGATAAATTTGCCAGCGACAGGGTTCTTACCGGTTCACTTAAGGATATGAAAAATGTTAAGCTTGTTCATAAGATTAAAGCGGAGGAAGATATTGCAGTTGCAGCAGCTTCTATTATTGCACGTTATCATTTTCTTAATAGCATAACAACGATTTCCAAAAAATTTCAATTGAAATTTTCCAAAGGAGCATCTGCGAAAGTGATAGAAATTGGCAAAGAATTTGCAGAAAAATTTTCCAAAGATAGACTGAATGAAGTGGCAAAAATACATTTCAAAACAATAGAAAAAATTTGAAAAAAGGAAAATATGTTAAAAGATTATCTTAAATATTCACCAAAGATCGGTGAGAAAACCTGGATTGCAGGAAATACTTATATCATTGGTGAATGCATGATTGGAAATAACTGTGGTGTTTGGTTTGGCGTAACGATTCGTGGGGATGTGAATTATATAAAAATTGGAGATAGAAGTAATATTCAAGATGGAACTATTATTCATGTAACTCATTCAATAACAGAAAATAAAGATGATGGTTTTCCCACCATAATAGGAGATGATGTTACTGTCGGGCACAGTGTTACACTTCACGGTTGTAAAATTGGGAATGCTTGTTTAATAGGAATGAGTGCGACTCTTCTGGATGGATGTGAGATCGGGAAAGAATCAGTGGTTGCAGCGGGGTCAGTTGTAACCCAAAATAAGAAGTTTCCACCCCGAAGTATGATAATGGGTACTCCGGCAAAAGTTGTACGTCAACTCAGTAAAGATGAAATTGCAAATATTTATAAATCTGCACAAAATTATATTTTTTACAAAAATGATTATCTTGAGATGGATAAGTAAATGAAGACTCTAGTAATGGAGCCAATGCCGGATCTTTTCTGGGAAGAGATCCGGAAGAAAGGTTGGAATTCTTACTTTACTGAAAGTGTAACTTCAAATGATAAAATTAAAATAATAATAATCCGTACTAAAACAGATTTTAATAAAAATAGATTCGTCGAATTCCCCAATCTTAAAATGATCATTCGTGCAGGCTCCGGATTTGATAATATTGATATTATTGAAGCTAATAAAAGGAATGTGATTGTCTATAACACTCCTGAAGCGAATGCTTTTTCAGCATATGAACAAACACTATCATTTATTTTTGCACTAATAAAACAACATCAGATTTGTAAAGATCGGGTAATAAAAGGTAATTGGGAAAAGAAGTTTATGCCCAACTGGGAAATATCTGATCTTAAAGTCCTAATTGTTGGTGTAGGAAGAGTTGGCACGCGAGTGGCTCATGCCTTGCAACATCTTGGTGCTCAAGTTAAAGGAGTCGATCCATATCTCTCAATTTCAGATTGGAAACAAAAAAATATTGAGTCCATTATATATAAGGAAGGGATCAAGTGGTGTAATCTGCTTACTTTTCACTGTCCTTTAACAGATAAAACAGAGAATTATTTTGATGAGAAAGTGCTGAATACTTTAAAAAATTCAATCTGGTTAGTAAATACATCCAGGGGAAAAGTAGTTAATGAATCAGTTGTTGAAAAGGGAATTTTAAATGAAGATATAATTGGTTTTGCATCTGATGTGTTTTCGGAAGAACCATGGAAAGTAAAGAAGTTTGCAAATAACTTAAATGTTATTCTCTCACCTCATGTTGGTGCTTACACAAAAAAAGCAAAAATAAGAATGTCTTTAGAAACTTTAGAGGCATGGTCTGGTTATGTAAATCAGCATCAGATCAATAACAAAGTGGATTCACGATTTTGTTCAACAATTAATAAATAAAAAAATATAAAAATAAGTAACAAAGAATTTGACATAAAAGGGCATGATTTCAAATTTGCCAAACCTCATGCAAGTGAGGTGCTTTTTTGTTTGATCATTAGAGATAAATTTAAGAAGATAGAAGT
>Ga0307992_1001293_pt1 | contig 14898 bp, 13 predicted proteins | sample EllFjometagen133_FD_203162 | JGI IMG/M metagenome (GOLD analysis project Ga0307992, IMG submission 203162) | Marine microbial communities from Ellis Fjord, Antarctic Ocean - #133 | ecosystem: Environmental > Aquatic > Marine > Unclassified | place: Southern Ocean | collected 2014-10-08
ATAATTCAGCTCTACCATTATTGCTCACCATTCCTTGGATTAAGTATTATGTGAGAAATATCCGAAAGTTAAAACTGATGGACTCGTAAAAAGTCTCAGCAGCTTGTTATTCCGATGTAAACTGAGAAATCTTTACAATTTAATACACCAGAAACTCAAGAGTCCTATATCTGGTCAAAATAAGAGATTTTCTGAGTTTGATTTTTCACAACTGTGCTCAAAACTACCTTGAAAAACTTCCTTCAAGATACTTGCCAAAATCGGAGAGTACTAACCACAACTCCAGAACCTTGTCAAGTCTTTTTGGCAGGAGGCTGCATTTTAGTATCATCACCTTTCGATAAAAAGAGGCTCAGGATTTTGTGATATTTTTCGATAAGACAACTCCCGTTATTCGATTGTTTCACTTCCTGGATTTTCAGTCTTGTCCCTGTCCGACATCTGACACGCGCCATCGATTGTCGCGCCCTCCTTCACCTCAAGAATCGCTGTCTTTATGTTTCCTGAAAGTTTGCCCGTCGGGGAGATCTCCACCTTTTGTTTGATATCGAGATCGCCCCTTATTTCACCGGAAATTACTATGTTATCAACCGCAATATCCGCTTCAATATAGGCGCCCTCCCCTATGATCAGCGTTCCACTGCCCAATACCTCACCCTTGAATTCTCCGTCGATTCTCACCAAACCACTTAGAACAAGTTTTCCATTAAACTCTGCTCCCTTACCTAAAAATGCCTTCATATCCTCACCACCACCGTTTTTCTTTCTATTCATCATTCAAGCTCTCCTCTCTGCGTCCCCCTTCTGACCCGGACAAGCCGGAATAAAAAAACCCAATGTTTAGTTTTATATGTTTAATGTTTAATTAAAAACGTTATCACGAAAACACAAAAACCCCAGACAGGATAACCGGACATACAAGATAATCTTTCAAGCACAGGAACAAGGAAAGATTTACCACTCTAATTCTGAACATCCTGTTGGTCCTGTCAAAATTTCTTTAATTCTTTTCCCATTTTCGCAAAAACTTTACAACCAGTAAACTAAAGTCTGTCTACTGTATTTACGAAGCCGTCAAGATTGAAGAATAAACCTTCTCATGCTTACATTCATCAGCAGACCCGCTCCCGTCATCAAGACAATCATCGAAGACCCTCCATAGCTGAAAAAAGGAAGTGGTATTCCCACAACAGGCAATATGCCGATAACCATGCCGATGTTTATAAGTATGCCCCAGAAAACAAACATTGTTACTCCAAAAGCCATCAATGCCCCGGGGAAATCCCTGGAGTGTCGCACAATCTTCAAACCCCACAGTACCAACGCAAGAAATATAAACATCAGGACAAATACCCCTAAGAAACCCCATTCCTCGGCAAAAACGGAGAATGCAAAGTCCGTCTGTTGTTCAGGCAGAAATCTCAGCTGCGTCTGGGTTCCTTTCAGAATCCCCTTCCCCCAGATGCCACCGGAACCAATGGCAATTATGGATTGTATAATGTGGTAACCAGCTCCAAGGGGGTCCCGTTCAGGGTTTAGAAAGGTAAGTATCCTTTCTCTCTGATAATCCTTTATAAGGAACCAGAACAGTGGGGTTAATATCATACCTCCCGAAATAAAGCATACAAGAAATTTTCTGCCGACCCCAACAAAAACCGCCATGCAGAAAACCAGGATCACCAGAAACATGGCAGTGCCCAGGTCCGGCTGTTTTACTATCAACAAAAAGGGTATCCCCAGAATTGTAAGCAATGCCGCCAGATTACCAAAGTGATGACCACTCTCCGCATTATCGTTAAAATATCTTGCCAGAACAATAACGATCACCAGTTTCATTAATTCCGACGGTTGAAAGGAAAATCCCCACATGGTCAGCCATCTCTGCGAACCGTGTGTCATATTCCCGTAGAAAAAAACCAGCAAAAGGAGCAAAACGGAAACCGCGTAAATAAAATAGGCATGTCTTATGATAATATGATAGTCCACACTGAAGGCTATAACCATCATAACAAGTCCCAGCAAGACCCATGACATCTGTTTCATATAGAGAAGCTCTCCACCCGCACGCAGGTTATACCCGGAGCTATAGAGATTTAAAATGCCTATGCCGCTTATTGCAAGTACCAGTCCCAGGAGTATCCAGTCAAAATGGGCAAGTAATCTGCGATCAATTCTCACATCTTTTCCCTTTTCCGCTCAAGAGTAAAATACCCGTCAACAATCCTGCGGGCAATGGGAGCAGCGACGGACCCGCCATGCCCTCCATGTTCCACAATAACCAGAATCGCTACTGCGGGGTCTTTGTACGGTGCAAAACAGACAAACAGGGCATGATCCTTGAATTTATACTGTATATCATCTACATCATCATCCGTATCTTCCGACATACTTATAACCTGTGCGGTGCCGGTCTTACCGCAGACATCCTTTTCGTTTCTCTTTAAGGCCCAGCCCGTGCCGTGGGGTTCATTAACCGCTCCCCACAGTGCATATCTCAATATATCGATATTCTTTTTGCTAACAGGGACTATTCTCTCTTGTTCAGGAGAAAATTCCTCTATTACCTGTCCATCCGTCGTTTCAATCCTCTTTACAAGCCGCGTTTTATAGAGAATTCCTCCGTTGGCTATTGCGCAATAAGCTCTAATTAACTGCAGGGGTGTAACGAGAGTAAATCCCTGACCTATGGACAACGAGGTGGTTTCGCCTTTCTGCCAGTGCTCTCCATATCTTCTCAGCTTCCACTCTTTTGTAGGAACCAGGCCCCTTTTTTCTCCCGGAAGAGATATGCCGGTTTTGTATCCGAAGCCAAACTTCCCGGCATACTCCGCCAGCTTATCGACACCAAGCATCTCCCCCAGATGGTAAAAATAGACATCACATGATTCCACTATGGCGCGATGCAGATTCGCCATGCCATGACCTCTTTTTTTCCAGCACCTGAAAGTCCTGTCCCCCATCTGGTATGTTCCGTTACAGAATATTTCGGTATTTTCTGTTATTAAACCTTCCTCAAGAGCCGCGGCCGCGACAACCATTTTATAGGTGGAGCCTGGAGGATACTGCCCTGAAACAGCCCTGTTCTGTAGGGGGCATAGAGGGTCTGTCGTCAGTTTCTTCCAGCTCTCCCCGGATATCCCGCGGTTAAACAGGTTCGGGTCAAAGGACGGCCTGTTTATCATTGCCATAACGGAACCGGTGCGCGGATCCATAACAATTGCCGTTCCCGCCTTTTCCTGAAAGGCATTCCGGCAGATCTTCTGAAGATCCGCATCTATATTGAGAACAACATTATAACCGGAAACAGGTTTAATTCTTCCCAATACGTTCAGTCTTCTCCCGGCGACATCCACTTCCACCTGTTCCCCACCGCTCTCACCCCTGAGATATCCATCCAGAGATTTCTCAATCCCGTACTTCCCCACTATGTCATTTGACCTGTAACCGGAGTAAACATCCCTCCCCAGCTCAGAAATGCTTATATTTCCAACATAACCGAGGATGTGGGCCATCATCTCTCCATATACATATTCCCTTACAGGAACAACATCGACAACCACACCGGGCAAATCCATAGAATGGGTTTCCACTGCGGCCAGTTTATCCCTGTCTATATTCTTGCAGATTCTGACAGGGACAAAAGGTCTTCCGGACTTAAAAGGGGGTCTTCTGCAGGATATTGCGTCCTCGCCCAGATCGCAAAGATTTATCAACTTATTCATAACAGCTTCTGTATCCTTTGCGGCCTCAGGAATTATGGATATATCAAAAGAGGATTGATTGTCCACCAGGATATTCCCGTGAGTGTCCATGATCAATCCCCTGAGGGGTTTTATTTCCTGGATCCGAACCCGGTTGTTCTCAGAGCGCTTCCTTAAATCGTCTCCCCTGACAACCTGGAGGTACCATAGCCTGGCAATCAGGAGAAAAAAAGCAAGAGAGACCAGCAATATAACCACTTGAATTTTTTTCCTGAACTTCACAGGATCATAGTTGGTCAGGCGATCTTGCTTCCGAGACATTGAATAAAACCTCAAGACGATGAAACAGGACAAAGAAGGCTGGCGCGAATACTCCGGCAGCTACAGCCTGGAGAAGCGAAGCATTCAATATATCATAAAACACATTAATACCGTACAAACCCCTGTACATCAAAATTATCAGGGATTTCTCAAAGAGAACACATACAAACATAAAGCCCATGGTAAAAACCATTCCCCTAGCATATACCTTAAGTGAAACCCCTTTAGAAATCAAAAATATCAGTACATAACTGAGCATAAAGAAACCCGGTACAACACCTGTAATACAATCCAGTAAAAAACCGAGGACAAAGGACAATGCGATACCCCTTATGATACTCAGGTAAAAACCCGCATATACAACCAATATCAATGACATCTCCAATCCCGTCTTCCCGAAGAAAAGTATGTCAAAAACAGTTACCTGAATCGCCAGTAAGAGCAGCGAGAAAACCGGTAACAGGAGGTAATATATCATCCATTATCCTCCTTTCCCCTTAATATAACCAGCACCTCTTCCAGTTTGGTAATATCGGCCGCGGGATGTACCGTGATTTTCTGAAATAAACCGGCTTCTCCCTTTTCCACTATGGCAACCTTTCCGATAAGTAACCCCTGGGGGAATACACCTGCAAGACCTGAAGACACTACTGCATCTCCGGTTTTCACATCTTCGGATCTCTGAACGTATCTCAGCTCACACCCGGAACTGCCACAACCCCGGAGCACACCCTGACATCTGTTTTTCTGGACAATGACATCGATATTGCTGTTATAATCCACAAGGAGAAGTACCTTGGATGCGTTCCGCGAAGTTTCCATTATTCTACCAGCCACGCCCCCCGTGCCCATTACCGGAAACCCTGTTTTTATTCCGTCAGCAGTCCCTTTATTGATCAATACCGTTTTGAATACGGAGGACCTGTTTCTTCCCACAACTCTGGCGGCAACTGTTGGAAACTTGAAGTCATTCTTCATGTTCATGAGCTTCCTGAGTCTTGCATAGTCAAGGGATATTTCGCGATAATTACTTAGATCTCTCCCCAGAGACGCAATTTCTGCCTTCAATTCCCTGTTTTTTCTTTCCAGTCCAACCAGCAGGACATATCTTTCCCATGCCCCGACGACGGAACTGAAGACCAAATCAACTGCACGCTCCAGAGGAACCACCGCCTCGAGCGCAACTCTTCTGAAAAAACTTATTTCCTCAGGTGATTTAAAATTCAGCGAAAAGATTATAAGAGAAACAACTACAAAGATAATTACTGCAGTAACAGCGTAATATTTCCTAGGAGATGCCATTTCTTATCCTAACCCCGATAAGCGGGATAAGTGCGTCAACGAAATAATTTTCTGCCAAAAAACGCAGAAAATAATTTCTAACTTACTAACTCGGACAAACCGGAACCAGACAGGATATATTTGTAAACGTTCACGGTTGAAAAAACAGAGATTTAAAATCAATGTCCAAAATGCTTCAATCGTTGGATAGTTCATTGAAAAAACTGTGAGCTGTAAACCTAAAACCGTGGACGGTTACACAAGAACTTTACAACTAAAGGACTGATTTCTTACCTGTTTTTGTAATTCTCAGACTTTCGTGATCAGACTTTTGGTTTTGGTTCTTTGTCTCTGAGCCAGCACCAGCAATAAAAGGTAAGGATTTTTGGGGGAAACATTGTAAGCCGGGAGTTGTTGGTGACTATAACTGGATCGTCACCTCTTTCAATATATCCAGTTCATCCAAGGCCTTACCGGCACCTCTGGCCACTGCTGAGAGAGGATCATCCGCTATTGTTATGGGCAGCCCTGTTTTTTCCCTGAGGAGTACATCCAGATTTCTCAAGAGCGCACCGCCACCTGCCAGCACTATGCCTCTGTCGACGATATCACCTGCCAGCTCCGGTGGAGCATTCTCCAGGGCGTCTCTTATCGCATCAATTATGACACCCACCGGCTCTGACATTGCCTCCATCACCTCTTCGGAATTTATCTCAACAATCTTGGGAATACCCGATATAATGTCCCGCCCCTTGACATCCACTGTTCTTATCTCGTCCTCCGGATACGCGCATCCAATAGTGATTTTTATCATTTCGCCTGTTCTCTCACCTATGAGAAGGCTGTATTTTCTCTTCATATACTGTACAATCGCACTATCTATCGTGTCCCCTGCAACCCTGACAGAATTCGCATAGACAATGCCGGCCAGTGAAATCACTGCAACCTCTGTAGTGCCCCCCCCTATATCCACCACCATGGAACTCACGGGCTCTGTTATCGGAAGACCGGCCCCTATCGCGGCAGCCATAGGCTCCTCAATAAGATAGACCTCTCTTGCCCCGGCCGACTCGGCGGTCTCCTTGACCGCTCTCCTCTCAACTGGGGTAATCCCTGAAGGAATAGATATTATCATTCTTGGGCGCACAAAGGTCCTTCTGTTATGAACCCGGAGTATAAAGTGACGCAGCATGGCTTCCGTAGTCTCAAAATCAGCTATCACGCCGTCTTTCATGGGCCTTATGGCCACAATGTTTCCGGGTGTCTTGCCAAGCATCCTCTTCGCGTCCGTTCCCACAGCGAGGATCTTCTTTATTCCTTTCAAGTCCCTATGCACGGCTACGACCGAGGGTTCATCCAAAACAATGCCTTTCCCCTTAACATAAACCAGGGTGTTTGCCGTCCCCAGATCAATAGCCAGATCATTCGATACTAAACCAAGAATATAATCAAATAGCAAGCTTCTAACCTCCCCATGTCCATCATAATCGGCCTCCCCCTATACAGTATTTTAATAACCTAATCAATTAAAAATAACCGACAGTACTTTAATTGTAAAGTTCTTGCGTAACCGTTCACGGTTCATGGTTAGGCAACAACCAACAGTCCAGATCCTCCTGTTATTCTCCAGAAAATCATTGCATTTTGGGAATTACTATACTACTAATGCCACTCATTAAAATTGATGTGCTCATAAAAAGTGAGAGGTGAAAAGTTAAGATGCTTCAGTTAATGCGAAAACATGCCAGAAACTGGCTCATGAAAGTTATACTTGGTATCATTATTCTCGTCTTTGTCTTCTACTTCGGGTCCATGCGGGGAAGAAAGATAACTGAAACCATCGCGGATATCGACGGATCGCTGATAGCCTACGCAGAATTCCAGAGGGAGTATCAAAACCTGTTGGACTTCTACCGCCAACAATATGACAACAACCTCACCGATGATCTGCTGAAAAAATTGAACCTGAAACAACAGGCACTCGACAGACTTATAAATCAGGTGGTAATCCTTTCAAAAGCCGATGAGTTGAAACTGGATGTAAGTGACGATGAACTGAAGGCATCTATCCTCTCTTATCCGGCCTTCCAGAGAAACGGCGTTTTTGACAATAACCTGTACCAGCGAGCTCTTCGGTATCAGAAGCTAACACCCGAGGATTTTGAGGCCATTCAGGGACGGATGTTAAAAATAGAAAAGCTGGAGAGGCTTATCAAGGAATCGGCAAAGGTATCCGATAAAGAAGTCCGTGACATCTACAATGCCCAGAACAGAAAGATCAATGTGAGTTTCATAGAGATATCAACAGATAACATCAAGGTTAAAGCAGTGCCCTCCGAAGAAAATCTTGAAAAATACCTCGAAGAACATGGCGAAGAGTTCCGGATGCCTCAGAGGGCAAAGATAAAATATATTACATTCAAGGGAAAGTCTTTTGCCGGGGTTGGGAATATATCGGACGAAGAGATAGAAGAATATTATGACTATCACGAAAACGAGTTCGAAAAAAATGGAAAAATAAAGCCCATGCCGGAGGTAAGAGAGAGAATTGTCTCCAAATTGAGATCAATAAAGGGCATGGACGCAGCATTCAAAGCGGCGACAAAGGCACATGATACAATCTACCAGGAGGAAAACTTCGAAGAGTACGCCGGAAAACATGGGCTCGAGGTAAAAACCTCGGAATTCTTCCGGGATATCCCCCTCACCGGTCAATTAGCCGGTCTTCATGACCTGAGCGAATATGTATTCGGTCTGGAAGGGGGCGACCTTGGGCATGTCTTCTCCAACAGCAGCAGGCACTATGTATTCGAACTTGTATCACTGAAACCTTCCTATATACCTCGGCTCGGAGAAATCGAGGAAAAAGTCAAAAAAAGCTATGTAAAAAGTGAATCCATAAAATTATGCAGAGAGAAAGCCGAAAACATGCTTGACCGTCTAAAAACCGAAACAGATATGGCAAAACTCTCCCGGGCCGAAGGCCTGAAATTGTCGGAAACCGGATTATTTCTGCCGGGACCCGACATACCGAAGATCGGATACTCCCCGGATCTAAAAGAAGCCCTTTTCAAGATATCCGCAAAGAAACCTTTGCCGGATAAAGTATTTTTCGTCAACGGAAATTATATTGTAGTAAAATTTAAAGAAGCTGGTAAGTTAGACGAAAAAGAATGGGAGGCAAAGAAAGATCTCCTAAAAAATTATCTCTTGGAGCTGAAGGAAGAACAATACTTTTTGTCATGGCTGGAGGGCACCAAGAAAAACATGGCCGACAGGAAACGACTGAAGATAGTCAAGAGAGTGGAAGATCTTTAAAGAATCCAGCTCGTTCTTGCACGTATTTTGCCGCATAGTTTTCCTCTTGGATTGTTTATCACCCGATATACGGAAAACTCGAGGAATGTTTCCTCGGGATGCTTTATCAGGGCCCTGTTTTAGAGGGGAGCAGGCATGAATGTCCTTGGATCGAATGAACTGCTAGAAAATGTAATCCACAAAAATCTCTGCACGGGATGCGGTGCATGCGTTGATCTATGCCCCTATTTTAAATCCTACAGAGGAAAAACAGCTATGCTCTTTCCCTGTACACTCCCGCAGGGAAAATGTTTTGCCTATTGCCCCCGCCTCGAAGTTGATTTAGACTATCTCTCCGGAAAATACTTTGAAAAACCGTACAACAACGACCCCTTGGGATCCTACAAATCGATTGTAACATCCAGGGCCGGGGAAAAATTCACCGGGAACAACTTCCAGTCAGGAGGAACGGTATCAGCAATAATGTACTTCGCGCTGGAGAAGGGCTATGTCGATAGAGCAGTACTCACCGGTCAGAAGGGCATTCTTCCAACACCTCGTATCGTAATGAATCCGGAGGATGTGCTGTCATGTACCTTGTCCAGGTACACCGCTGCCCCCACACTTTCCGCAGTAAACAGGGCAATAAAAGAGGGCTCGAATCGAATAGGAGTTGTTTCAACTCCGTGCCAGACACTGTCAATGGCCATGATGAGAACAAACCCTCTGGAAGAAAAAGATTTCACTGATCCTGTCGGCCTGGTAGTGGGTATCTTCTGCACCTGGGCTCTTGATTTCAGAGTTTTCGAACCATTCATAGCATCACGTGTAGATATAAACACTATAACAAAAACAGATATTCCCCCGCCGCCAGCTGAATTTATGGAGATACATACAAGCGATGGGAATAAGATGCAGATCCCACTGGAGGAAATAAGAAACCTGGTTCCCGACACCTGTTCCTACTGCATGGATATGACCTCAGAGTTTTCTGATATATCGGTTGGCGTGCTGGAGGGAGATCCCGGAAGAAACACACTCATAATAAGGACTGAAAGAGGAAAAATGATCGTTGAGGAGGCTGTAAGAGAGGGCTATCTGGTCGTTGATGCTATGCCGGAGATAAATCTTGAACACCTGAAATGGGCTGCCGGCAACAAAAAGAAAAGGGCTTTGCTTAAGGCGCACAAAAACGGCATGGTAAACAACAGGGTGAAGGATAAGATATCGTATATCAGGTTGAATAACGAAACCCTCGAAGAAATTATTGCCTGAGTACAGGGAGAATTTTATGTCGTATCTGACCGACAAGCAAAACAATGATTACCTGCTTATGGGTAATGAGGCGATCGCGCGGGGAGCCTTGGAAGCGGGTATCAATGTAGCGTCAGGGTACCCCGGGACACCGTCGTCGGAGATTATAGAGACCCTTTCCAGTGTAGCGAAGGAGCATAACCTGTATGTGGAATGGTCAATAAACGAGAAAGTTGCCCTGGAAGTGGCCGCGGCGGCATCATTTGCCGGACTTCGCGCGATGTGTGTAATGAAACAGAACGGCGTAAATGTGGCATCTGACTTCCTGCTCCACCTGGCAAGTTCCGGTACACGCGGAGGGATGGTCCTTGTCGCGTGCGATGACCCGGGAGCTCTTTCCAGCGTAAATGAGGGCGAATCCAGACCATTTGCGCGACTTGTAGAGATACCTCTCCTTGAACCGGGAGATTTCCAGGAGGCCAAGGATATAACAAAATGGGCGTTTGAACTCTCTGAAGAGATCAGGAATATCGTAATGATACGCAGCGTCACGAGATTGTCACATGCCAGCGGAAATGTGCGACACGGACAACTCCCGGATACTCTCGCAAGGGCAGACTTCAGATTTGATGGTCCGCTTTCCGATCCCGAAACCGGACCTGTAATCAGTATGATCGTGGGAACCCCGGATCTCCAGCATGGGCCACAGCAGGAAAAGATAAAAAAGGCGGCAGAGATATTTGAGGACTGTCCATTCAATACGTATGAAGGACCTGAAAAACCGGAATTGCTGATCATCACCAGCAGCGCATGCAGCCTGTACAGCAAAGAGGCAATAAGTCTCCTGAACGTGAAGGACAGGGTTGGAATCCTGAAGCTGGCCACAACCTGGCCCCTTCCGCCAAAACTCATCAAGAGGCATCTGTCCGGCACAGACAGAATCCTCGTGGTGGAGGAAGTCCTTCCCATACTTGAAGAAAACATAAAAGTCCTGGCCGCGGAGATGGCACATGAGATAGGTCCCAAGACGTTCTATGGAAAGAATGCCGGCAATATTCCGTCGGTGGGAGAATTAAATCCGGATATTGTAGTATCGGCTCTCTCCTCCATACTTGATGTCCACTATGAAACCGTATCGAAATCATTCGCGGAAAAGGCCACGGCGCTCGTCGAAACCAAGGCCCCCGTCCGGGGTTTGACCATGTGTCCCGGCTGCCCGCACAGGGCTTCGCTATGGTCCATACATAATGCGCTGGAGATGGACGGAAGGAAAGGGTTTGTCTGCGGAGATATAGGCTGCTATGTGGCAGGTGTCTTCCCGGGAGGTTTTAACACAGTAAAGACATTACACTCAATGGGGTCCGGGAGCGGAGTCGCCAGCGGCTTCGGAAAATTAAAACAATTTGGTATGGACCAGCCTGTATTCGCTGTATGCGGCGACTCCACGTTCTTTCACGCAGCGATGCCGGCCCTCGCTAATGCGATACATCATAAATCACCCTTTACGCTTATGATATTAGATAACCGCGGTGCAGCAATGACAGGGTTCCAGCCCCACCCGGGGACACCGATAAACGCCATGGGAGAAGAGGTGCCATCACTAGATATAGCGGAGATATGCAGGGCAATGGGAGCAAAGGTAGAAATAAGGGACCCTTTCGACCTCGAAGAGACTCAGCAAACCCTTCATCATTTGATAGAGCATCAGGAGGGGACAAAGGTGCTGATACTGCGTCAGGCATGCGCTCTCAGCCCCGAACGAAAGGACAAGCCGAAGTACAGAATGGAGGTTGACGAAGAGATCTGCATCGGAGAGAATTGCGGATGCAACCGCATCTGTACACGCATATTTGGCTGCCCCGGGCTTCTGTGGGATAAAGAAAAGGGCGTAAGCAAAATCAATGATATCATATGTGTAGGATGTGGCGTCTGCACCGACATCTGCCCGGCAGGCGCCATAAAGAGAGAAGAGGTGGCATAGTATGTCAGACAACCCGTTGAAAGATCCGTACAACATTGTAATTACCGGTGTCGGGGGGCAGGGAAATGTAATGGCTTCCAAGCTTCTGGGAAACATGCTGGTCGGCAGGGGATATTATGTCACGATAGGTGAAACATTCGGAGCTTCCCAGCGCGGGGGATCCGTCATGAGCCATATGAGGATATCCGGGAAAACTGTCTGGAGCCCCCAGATACCTGAACATAAAGCCGATCTGATAATCGCCATAGAACCCGTTGAGGGGATCCGGGTACTTGCACGATACGGTAACCCGGCGGTCAAGCTTTTGTGCAACTCTCATCCAGTCTACCCGTCAAGCGTTATCCGTGGTGAGATCGATTATCCCTCCCCGGAAGAGATAGAAACCTCAGTCAGAAATCTGGCATCGGACACAATCTTCATAAACGCAACTGAAAAAGCGGTAAGCCTTGGGAATCCTATACTGGCCGGCATCGTACTGCTGGGAACCACATGCGGAACGGGCGTACTCCCTCTGAACAGAAAAGACTTCCATGAAACGATCGTAAGCAGGTTGGCAGATCAGCAGGTCAAACTAAATATGAAGGCATTCGATATGGGCTTCGGGCTGTCGAAAAATTGATCCCGGCACAACATCCCACACACCCTAAACTGAATAGTGGTGAATCTTATACTTTCACATCCACTGGTTTTGTCATAACTCTCTGATCTCTGATATTGAAAACTGTTAGGGAAAAGTTTTTTATTTTTTGTTCGCTCGCTAACCCCGGCGCAAGCAGCGGGTAATGCACTCGCTGCTCAGTTCACTGCCGAGCCGCCGACCTTCCCGCAAGCCAGCCGGTAGAAAACGCGGCCTGCAAGTTATAGCCTCCGGTACGGGCATCTATGTCCATTACCTCTCCCGCAAAATAGAGTCCCCCGACAAGGCGTGATGCCAGCGTGCGCGGGTTTATTTCTTCTGTATTTATCCCGCCGGCGGTGATGACAGCCTCGGAGATGGGCCGCGTTCCGGTCACCTCCAAGCGGAAATCTTTGAGCCATGCCCTCAGATGCCTCCGATCACCTGTGGTAATCTGATGGCCCCTTCTGTCCGGGGGAATTCCGGTAAGCTCCATGCAGACGGGTATCAGCTTGCCTGGCAGCAGTCCTTCGAGTAGCGTCTGAAACTTGCGTTTTCCATGCGCATCAAGATCTCGCAGAAGCCTTTCGTCCAGTTTGTGCTCATCCAGAGCAGGTTTGAGGTCGATGGAGATGGTTACTCTGCGACCCATATCCAGCGCGTCCGTCACCTTGCCGCTGAGAGAAAGGATGATCGGCCCGGAAAGGCCAAAATGCGTAAAGAGCATCTCTCCAAATGCCTCATTCTCTTTTCTGCCATCAACCAGGACTCTGACGTTTACGTTGCGCATACTAAGACCCTGCAAACGCTGAGCTACATCGCCCCCTGTTTCCAGAGGAATCAGCGCGGGGCGTACCGGCACTATTGAATGTCCCGCCAATCGGGCCAGACGGTACCCATCGCCGGTTGAACCGGTGACCGGATAAGACACGCCCCCTGTCGCGATAATCACGGCATCGGCAGGATATGTCTCCCCCCTGAAATCACGCACACCGCAAACCTTCTGCTCTTCAATAAGCAGGCCATCCACGGACATTTTCCGCCGCACCTCCACACCCTGCTTTCGCATCCATCCCGTCAACGCATCCACTACATCCCTTGCCTGGCCGCTTGCCGGGAATACACGTCCTCCGCGTTCGACAACGGTGGGAACGCCCAGATCCTCAAAAAACACAACAAGCTCATCATTCGAAAAACGGTGAAAGGCCTGCCGTAGAAAAGTTCCGCTGGATCCGAAATGTGAAATAAACTCCGGAAGTGAAGCCACATTTGTGAGATTGCACCGTCCCTTGCCTGTAATGCCGAGCTTTCGCCCCGGCCGCTGCATTTTTTCAAAAAGCAGCGTATCCGCACCCATTCCGGCAGCCTGTCCCGAGGCCATCATACCGGACGGGCCGCCGCCGATTACAATAACATTACGCTTTCCCATTTCAGACCATTATATTGAGGGGTTCTATAAACTCCGGATCTTCCTTCTCCATTATTTCAATTATATGCTTGTGCAGTCGCTTTTTTTGCTCTGCGAATATCGGTCTCTTTTTGGTGAAGGTCCTGGCAAAGGTTGTTGCGTCTTCAAGGAGGGTCTGGGCGTTCTCACAAGCCTTTACAATAACGTGACTTACCTCCAGTTCTTTCGCCGTTGCTCTTTTCCCGCTGTATACAAACTCTTCAAGCTTATAATAGGGAAACGCCTTCTTTATGATAGCGAGCATTGCCGGCAGAAAGGGTATACTTATATCGACCTCCGGAAAACAGAAATATCCCCTGTCCGCCTTCATGAATCTGAAATCACACGCGCAGGCCATGATGGCTCCATCCCCGAAGGCGTGCCCGTTTATGGACGCGATAACAGGCATCGGGAAATAAAGGATCCTTGTAAATATCCTGTTCAGACCGTACATGAAATCCTTGATTGACTCGGTTTCTTTATTGTTCATGGCACCCATAATCCACTCAACATCGATGCCCTGCGACCAGCTCTTCTCATCACTTGAAGTGATAACCACGGACGAAGTCGTCTCGTCATTCTCGATCTCGTCAAAAGCATTAAGGATAGCCCTGTTGAAATCGGGATTGTGTCTGTTCTCGCCTTTGTTCATAGTCATGACCGCGACGGTTCCATCCTTTTTCCATTCTATAATCGCCATACCTGTCTCCTCCTTATTCCTTCCTCTTTTTTTATCGCCCGGCGCCGTACCTTCATTTACTCAGATGGTGGTTTATACCCGTAAAACTCAATGCGCCTCATCCCAGTTTTTCCCGGAAGCAATCTTTACCTTTACCGAAATTTTCAGGGCTATGACGTTTTCCATCTCCCATTTGACGAGATCCATAACCTCTTCCTTCTCCCGTACTGGAACTTCGAAAACGAGCTCGTCATGCACCTGCATAATCATAGATGCGGACAGTTTCTTTTCTCTGATCCTGGCGGAGATATTCAGCATCGC
>Ga0307992_1001295_pt1 | contig 14868 bp, 23 predicted proteins | sample EllFjometagen133_FD_203162 | JGI IMG/M metagenome (GOLD analysis project Ga0307992, IMG submission 203162) | Marine microbial communities from Ellis Fjord, Antarctic Ocean - #133 | ecosystem: Environmental > Aquatic > Marine > Unclassified | place: Southern Ocean | collected 2014-10-08
CGACTGCTGGTCCAGATTGCAGGTCACGAGGATTCTTCCGCACCATGGCACGGAGGTCGCATCCTTGAACTTCTGCTGGTTCTCCAGTTCTGCATTCGCGACCAGCTTCTTAAGGATCTGACCGTACTTGGCGCGGGTGGTGTTATTGATGTTGGCATCGTCGTCTATATTCAGGAAAGGTTTCCCGACTAAATGACTTGTCCACTTATCTCCACCCGTGAGATGCTGCCCCGCGTCTACCGACACCCCACCCATAAGAGTCGGCAGTATATGCCGCGACAGGTAACTCTTTCCCGTGCCTGTGTTGCCCGCAATGAACAGCGCCTGCCCCGGTTCAGGCGTCAGGTTCTTGGCGCACTTGTAGTAATGGGCGAGCCACCACAGGAACCGGTCTATCTGGGAGGGGTCATCTTCCGAGCAGCCGGGGATGTCTCCTTTAAACAAATGTGTTATCAATCCGTGTAGAAACGGGAAGGCCATCTGCGTGGAGGTTGAGTACCAGTGGGCTCCCTCTTTCGTCATGGGGGCGGAGGGCTGTACGACCTCGATATGCGAGACGTTTAAGACCTTCTCCCCATTCTCTCGATACATGATGCCCGGTTTGTGATACATCCAGCACTCAGCGGAAGCGACACGGTTTACATCCTGTACCTGACACAGAAACTTATCCAGCTCCGAAGCGGTTTCATTTCTTGGTATCGAAGAAGAGATCCCCCGGCACTTGAGCTTACGTGTCAGGTCCGTCAGCTGCTGGGTACGAAAGATACTGTCCGACTCTTTCATCCAGAAACTGCTACCGTCCCACCACAGGCCCCCACCGGATACCTTGAACTTCTCCGCCTCGTACTTCTCCACAAAAGCCTTCTTGAAAATATCGTACCACGACATGAAAGGTTTATTATGGGGGACGAACACTCTGACCCCCGCTTCGGTCATAGTACATCCCCGGTCATTATCGCTTTCTGGATCCCAGAATCTACGACAGTGGCGCCCGGCTTCGAAAGGTACGGGCATCCCGCGGAATCCCCGCTTCTTCGCTTCCTTCTCGAGATCCTCCATAGGAATCTCCGGGCCGAAGCTACTACGGTTATTCTTAATCAGCTGGTTATACATCTGCACGTCCCACATAGCGATCACGCTTGCCGGAATGCGATACTCCTCCTGCATGGGGATCCACTGTTTACCTATGTCGATGTACACTGAGGGGTCAAGGGCGGCTTTAGCATCCAGTCCCGCGCCCCACATCTCCGCGTTGATCTTCTTAAGGACCATCTTCAGAAGGCGCTTGGCATGGTTGGTGTCGCTCACCAGGAAGGGCACCTCGAATAGCCATACCATATGGATCTTCCCTCCCCGGGACTCGGCGGCCCATGACGGAAGGTACCCTGACGGGGCCTTCTTGAGATACCCTCTGGCGATATCCTCAAAAGCCCCGGGTGTTACCCCATCATAATCCACTATAATGCCCGCCACAGATGCGACAGGATTCTCCTCCGTCACCTTGACCCCCGGCATAACCCCCTCACATAAAGAAAGGTACCGGTGGTTAGCAGTCGGCTGGCTCATATACTCGTTAAACGCGGCTTTGGGTTTATCCCAGGGAGCTTTCGACGCATCGTACTCCCACGGTTTCACCATCTCAATTACGTCCGGAGCGACGAGATTTTTCGCAGCATAAAATACTGTTTCTTCTAACATTCGGTGCTCCTTATTTCATATAACGATCAGCGGGTCCGCCTGCTACTTTAAGCGGCAGGCCGGGGGCCCACTTCCTCACGCTACCTTCGCATAAACAACGGGGCATCACTTCCTTTGCGTCCTCCACGTCCTGCTCCGGGACTTCGAAGATCACTTCGTCATAGGCGTTCCATAGAAACTTCCATGAGGGCACTTCGTTGCAGATGTCCATAGCACCGTAGAACAGAACGTCCCGTGCGATTGACTGGACTAGATTCTCCGTCAACTTCCCACCGTGAAGAAACTCTGCTTTACGCCCCATAGTATGAGACGCCACGAGACTCTTTTCGATTTCGTTTTTCTTAACTCCTGTCTCGGGGTCCATAACCACGATAGGCTTGATAGTAATATGGGGGTTAAAGTACGGCTTCGGTCGACCGGAGGGGAGTGTGAATACATGAACCGGAACTTTGATTGACGCTGCCTGTTTAAGAGCTGTGTCCAGCTTCTTCCACAGTTTACGCACCGGCTCATTAGCCCCCCGCCAGTGTCTCACCACCTTGACCGAGCCCATAAAGGTGCATACCACCTCTTCGCAATCCGGATTTTCCCAGTCAATCCCCTCACGGGTCATGGCGGCTTTATCCCACTTTGTAAAATCCCACAACTCTTTCTGCACCGGAGGAATCGTTGCGCCCCACGAAGCTGCTGTGTTTATAAACTTCGCGGCCCCCATACCATACCCCAGACCAATTACGCAGGCCTTGGATAGATGCCTCAACTCCGGGTCATCGGTCCCAAGGGAATTTTTTTCCATCGGGTACCAACCTAAAACTTTCGCATTCGCCTGGTAGATATCCTCGGTCTTAGCTAAATCAAGAAACTTAGTATTGCCAGCCAGCCAATGAGTTATACGCGGCTCCACCTGCGCATAATCGTAGATCATAAATTTATAACCGGGACGCGGAGTTATCATACCCCTCAAGTCTACCCCAAAGACATTTTTACGTGGTATGTTAAGAACGTTAAACTTCGCAGTCTGCTTACCACTGGCTCCACCGAGGGTCCCTGATGACCGTCCAGTGTGGCAGCCTGCATAAAGAAGCGGGAACCTCATAACGTCATTCTCATCGGACAAAGTGACCATGGATTTGAGACGTGCGATGTGCGTGTTGACCGAAGCGTAGTTCATACGGGCCTGGATAAAAGGATTCTCGTCCTTGTACTTCTCGATGAAGTCTATCATCTCCGGGCTGTCTTTTCTGAGAGACTTCGGCACCGGTAATCCAAGACTCCTTGCATGGGCCGCGAAGGCAGGACCGGACCCAGGTTTCTTATAGTCCCTATCATTCTCCGGGTGTGTCCAGGGCAGGTTAGCAGACGCGTCACTGTGTACCCGCTTGAGAGTTTTCAAACCAGCCTCAATAGCTGCTTTGTCTACGTGTACCCCTGACCACGCCGCCTCTCTGTTACGACGGCTTATCTGCCGTTCTATATCGGGCCACTCGGGGCCTTTCTCGAGCCACCCTTTAAGGCACCATACAGCATCGTCCGCTGCATAGTTTAACAGGTCGTCCAGCATCCCGGCCATTATTGCATCGTTAAAGGTCTTGCCGTCCATGTCAGATCGAACAGCCTTGGACATCTCATGGCCAAACAGGGCTTTTGTAAAACCTTTAAGGTTCCTGGGAAGGTTAAGATAGGACGCGAGGTCGGCGGTACATACCCATTCATTTCCTACGTCCGGACAGATACCCTGCTCCACGGTTCTATTGTATACCATGCCGTCGAACGCTGCGTTGTGGGCCACAAAGAGTGCACCTTTCACAGACTCCCAGTCGAAAAGATTCGGGGGGCCTACATATTCCTGGCCGTCCTCCGTAGCGATACTCACCATATAGGCGTCGAACCTCTCATCATGTACATATGCATAGGGATGCATGTTTCTTAGACTGTACTTATTCTTTGAGTCATAGAACGTTTCGTAATCAACTCCGACCGGGTCTCCCGGTTTCACTTCCATCTTCAATACACTACCTTCACGGAAACGCTGAACGGTCTCCAACTCCTGATAATTCATACACTATCTCCTTACTGTCGGCCTCGCTGGCCCGGTTTCTAGAGGGACAATCCCTCTGGTTTCATCAACCGTGGGGGATCTTAGCAAAAAATAACCCCTCATGTCAAGGGGTCTGTGTGAAAAAATAACCCCGCACCTGAAAAGGTACGGGGTTAATGTCGGTTATGAGGTATCCCTCAGGTCTAAATGTTCTCTTCTTCTGTCATCTCCGCAGCGGTCTCAATGATCTCCGCGTCCTCGACAGCTTTGGCGCTAACCCCAGTAGTTTCGGCCATCTCCCCGGGTTCACCGGTGGGACCGGATTCCGGAGCGTCTTCCGCGGCACCCATCAATGCCTCCCAATCCGCCCAGAAAGCTGGCGTAATTTCCGCCGGCTTGTTGTTCTCCATGTGCGTGGCGAACATGACGAAAGTCATGTCACGTCCACTGGGGATCTTCTGATTATACGTATGCAGAGTCAGGAAGTGCCTGTCATGGCGACCCATGTGCAGTGGCTTCTTACGCTGCTGCGCATCCAGAAACTGCAGGCGGTCCAGGAAGGGCGTCACCTTTTTACAGAGACCCTTGTCAACGTCGAAGCTGACAGGTGCGTACATGTTTCCATCCAGTGCCAGGATAAACTTCTCTGAAGCGCATCCTTCGGGCTGGCGTATAAACATCGTCAGGGTCTTTGCCGGTGCCACTGTGGGCTTCGGCGCATTGGAACCTTTCGGTCCCCACCGTGTAACGTGTCCGTCCTCTTTCGCTGCTATCTCGTTGTGGTAGCGGCGCGGAATTTCTGTGCTTCCCGCTGGAAGCCATTCCTTCCAGTATTTATTGACACCGGTGATGACGATTACCAGCTTCTCCTCCTTATCGGCGATCTTGTCAATCAGGTCAAGAGCCAGGGAGGCCAGGGGATGGCCTTCCAGAGACTGTTTGCCCACACCGTACGTGATCCTCATCCAGGAAGGGGGCAGTGTAAGCTGCTCATCACCGGTAGTCCCGGTTCGCAGACCCATAGATCCGCCGCCGGGATTGTCGTCCAGGGTAGCAAGAGCTGCGGAGTCCGGAGTTGAAGTTTCGACTGACCCCGGGGCCAGTGTTGTTCCGCTGTTTTCCATATGTTTTTTGTGTTTCTTTTGTTTGGGGTTTCTACCGCCGGAACTGCCCGGCGGCTATTGTAATTTCTACCGGTTACTCACCGATATAAAATTTGTCAACGGTTTCCTGTCCATACTCGGACATGGTGAGACGGCCTTTAATGACAACGTACTTACCCGGACCGAGCTCTTTCAGCATAGCCTTCAGCTCTTTGGGGCTGACCGGTTTCTTCTCCCGCTTAAGCGCGGTGAAAATGTTGCCGTCCAGCGTGCCTATCAATGTCTCCATCGGTGTGGCAGTCTTACGTTCCGTAGTCGTGGCAGCGTCTGTCGCTTCTGTCGCTACCGGCGGGATTCCGGCTACAGGCGGGGCTGCACATGTACCGACGGCTACGGGTGGGGCTGCACTTGTACCGATATCGACGGGTGTCGAAGCGGGGTTTCCTGCTGTTGGATTCTCCATGTATCTTCTCCTTGTTGTTTTTATTGCAGTGCTATTCGCACTATTTGGTTAATTCTTTTTTCTTCTTAGTCGCCGTGAACCGGATAGAATCCGGTCCGCGTTTCATAAACGAACCGAGAGCCTCGCGTAACTTAAGCTTGGCCGCCGTCTTCGGTATTGCATTGTGCAATGACAGGTACTCCACCGCTCCGGGTTCACTGAACTTCATGAACTCCATCATGTCAAGGTATTCTATCCCGAACATAGTGTGAAGGTGACTCGCCATCTGGACCGACTGTTCGGCATCGTAACCGAGGCGACCCATAGCGACAGCCTTCTTGAATCCGGGAAGCTCTGCTTCCGGGTTCCTGATAGCCCACTCTTTGTCGTCCTCTTTCACGGCGTCGAGCCACTTGGTAAGCCACGCACGCATGCTTCTGCGTACTCCGCGCATCTCAGGCGTCACCACCGAGAGCACAGGCTTCCATATGTCTCTCAGTACGAGACCTGTCGTGGCCTCCGAGGGTACATCCCGCAGAGTATTCATCTGCCAGACGCACCTTCCGTTACCTGCACAGAAAGAGCAGGGGTCACCAGGGCATCCGGGTTCAAAAGTATCGAGGCTTTTATCCACAATTCTCTGCAGCCACGCATTAAGCGCGGGCAGGTCACTGCGATTATAAGTCACGGGTTCATGAACATCTCCGAGACGGGGCGCTACAATACGTACTTCCACTGAATCCACATTTGGCAGGCCGTTGAATACCCCTACGACGTAGGTCTTCATCTGGGCGTCATGGTCTCTTTCAAGACGAGTGAATTTGTAATCAGTCATGACTGCAGTTCCACCGGATATCATCAGCACATCCGCGGTTCCCGGTAGCGTGACCCCCGGGTCCACACTTACCTCGAGGTACACACCGTCCGATGCGTTTTCCCGAAGCATATAGTGGGCGTCTTCACCGATTCCCCTAGACCACCGGCTTGTCACCGGCAGCCCGAGGGCGAACAGATCCTGAACCTGGGCAGCTGCATCCTCGATGAGGGGCGTCTGCGCCGGGCTGATGACCGTGTTGTTCTCGATAGCGTGATTCCAGTCTTCGACTTTATGATCCGCTGTGAGCTTCTCCATGACCGCATGCAGAAGAGATCCCTCATCTGCCGCCATATCCATGGCGTCCTTCTTGTCCTGGTCGTCGGGTCTACGCACAAACCGAGGACACTGATCCAGCAGCGGCATAGTCGATGGCCGGGGAAGTTTCTTTTTACCACTCAATCTCTAACTCCTTTGTTAACTTAAACGCGGATACTACTGTACCACATTGCTCCGGGTCTAACAAGTTACAAAGTAACTTTTCTGACCAGGCTCTGAACTCAAGATCCGTTTTCCCTCGAGATACCGCTTTTCTCCATAACCTGCGCCATGTGTCCAGTACCGCAGCTCCGCCGTCCCATTCGTTTCCGTCCAGGATTTCGAACATGTCAGAATCTACGTAAAGCTCACACTCTTTTATGTCCTCGCTTCCCTCCGCCTGTTCCACATCCGGAAGCACCTCCAGATCCCACCCGCGACGAAGCATAACTGTCCGCTCGTTTGTGGACATCAGTCCTTTTATAAAGGCCATTACAATGCCTCCCATATTTTTGTTTCAGGGTTCAGTATCTTGGTATACGTACACCCGTACGCTTCGCCGATGTCATCCTGCGGCCCGAACTCATCGGTAGATCCCGGTTCGTCGGTATACAGTATCCCTTCGAAGTAGCAGGTATCGTCGTCGTCATACAGACGCCACCGTGCGAAACCCCGGGGCATCGGGTCCGGAGGATCCGCTGCCAGCAGCGTCGATATTCTCTCCGGGATATTTCCCGGGCCCCGATGGGACTCCATGCGATGGTTTATCTTATGGTTGACATGGTCGGCTGTTATTTCCCATCCGTACATAGCTTCTCCTTATCGAATCGATTTTCGTGTTTGAATACCAGAGTGCGGAGAACCCGCATTCTTTCCGCAATGAACCACTCGGCCCCCTGCGACTTAGGTCTTACCAGTTTTGCTACATCCTCCATCTCTACTTCACACCACACTCTGCCTTTCATAGTCAGGTGCGGGGCGCAGATGCGGGAGCATGCGTGCCAGCCGGGGCGGTGGGCATACCCTTTTGTGGGATGATCCTCCGCTTTAAGCCATTCGCCTACCGGTACAACCTGCCTGCGGTTTATGAACAGGGGGCCGAGGGTCCCGTTCTTACGCAGTTTCAGTAACTTGAATGCCCTCATTGCGCTTTCTCCACTTGTTTGAGGAACTCTTCCCCACCCTCCTGCACAACGTCTCCCCGTATATAGCATTCCTCGCCCATAATGCTGCTCACGTCCTCGTCGTCCGCACCCTCGACGTCGTAGTCCAGAATGACGGCGGGGTGCCCCTCCATTTTCGGGTCGTCGGAAAGCACCTCCTCTACGAGTCCACCTCGTAATGTAACTGTTATCATAATCTCTCCTTAATGTTTATCGAAGACCACGGATTCACCGGGCTTCAGGTTCCAGCATTTCAAACAGGTATCGCACTGACCGCTGCACTGCACTGCTGCCTTAGGTATCCGTTTATCCGGATCCAGTTCATCCCGCACCCATGCGGTGGGGTAACTCCGTTTCAGATACGGAGGCATCGGTAACCGTGGCCATGCCGAGACGACAATCGTCAGGTTACCTGGCCTCCAGAAAGAGAGCCGCTTATTCACAGTCTCCTCAAGTATCTCATACTGCTTGGTGAACGCCATGAACTTCGTACCCGGAGAAACGTGCGCCAAGGCGAACATTCTTCGAAGGTAGTCTGCATCCGGAATATCTCCGGCGCTATGCCACCGGAACACATCAGGTTCCTTCCTGCGTATCGCGTCCAGTATCTCACGGAAATACCGGTCACGATCTTTCATGAGCAGCTCCCAGGTATCATTCCACGCTTTTCTCACGTTGGGATACAACCGATACGCTTTCTTAGAATAACAACCCCGCTTGAAGCAAGGCTGGTTTGTACACATACGTTTCGGGGGCAGGTTCACATGGAGAACCTTACCCATTTTACTGTTACCATCGGGCAAACTAAGTTTCATTCTTCATTCTCCATGTCCTGTTCCACGAGCTTCCTGCAATCCTCCGGAAGATCTTTAATTTCAATACGTTTGCCGAGATGATTCCCGGGCATACACGAACTGTGACTCCCAAACCCCTGCGGGTCGAAAGGGTACTTAGACATTCCGACACACATCCGCGTGCCGTCACGTTCAATAGTACCCGCGCCTTTATATACCACCGTGTACCGGTCAAAGGTCTCACCCTCGTTATCCCAGACACTGTGTATATGCAGACCATGTTCTCCTACTCCGTCGTCTCTGATCGCCATAAGTCTCCTTTTACATGTAGACCATAACGGTCTTGTACTCCATCCGAGTCTCTTCAATACCACAGTTGAGGCAGATTGGATCCCCGACCCCTCGAAATTCATCGAGGGGTATTACAGTTTCCGCGTGACATTCCGGGCAGACGAACACCAGCTTTATGTAGCTGTCGCTCATCTCTACCCAGTTAGCCGTTGCACTTGACGCCATAATTTTCTCCCTACGCTCTCATCCAGTATTCATCAGCACCGAATGTGATGCTCATATAATCAACTAGAAGTTCTTCCGCGGCAGCTTCCCAGTCTATACATGTACACGGCCATTTCGTATCGTCGGAAATCATACCGCAATCTGTCGCCAGTTCCCGGGCATGATCCTCAAAACAATCCTCGCGGATAAGCTGGGCGCCATGAGCCCAGTCACCGTAATCTTCGCCTTCGTCCGCCAGGGATTTAAGGGGTGCAAGCTCCTCCTGCAGATCCTGGAGCTCGGACTCGGTATCCACGAGTTCCTGCCTCGCTTCCTCCAGGTCCTCGAGGGCTTGCCCGGAATCGGAAGCGGACTCCCGTGTCTCCTCCTCCTCCTGCATAAGAGCCTCGATGCTCTCTTTTGAATCGGAGATGGTAGCTTCGAGATCGGAGATCTCGGATTCCAGTTCATCAACTGCGTCGATAACATCTCTGCTATCAATATACTCATCACCTTCTAAGTCTCTTCTACTCATGTTGTCTCCTCTCCGGCGAGTACTTCGCCATCCAGTCCATATAATAATACCCCCGGGGTGAGATAACTCTGGATATAATCTTTGATCCCGTTGGTACGCCAGTCGCTTCCATAATAACCCCAGCAGCTTTCTTCCTGTTCCCATGTATCGCAGCGTTCACATACCAGTTTCTCCAGGATCCATCCGTAGACATTCCCGGTAAGAAACTGGTCGTAGGTTTTAACCTCGTCAACCATATACTCATATAGCTTCTTCCGGCGTGTCGGGGAGATCCTTTTCCACGTCGGCCAATTTTCTTGTACGTCCTTATGAGTTGTATAAATGAACCCAACTTGCATACTGTCCCATGGGCATGCAAAAGGAGTTGTACTAATCGTGAGCCCGCTATGATCAAGCATATACATCGGCAAAATTACACACGCATCATGCTTACGTATAAGCAAAGCCGATAATTCATCCCAGAAAAGATCATCTCCTCCATTTTGATGCAATGTCTCCCTCAATTCAGTAGCCTCTTCGAGGGCATTAAATCCAAGAGTCTTTTCATTATCCCCCAAGATGTATATTCTATGAAGATAAACCATTTTCGCCAGGTTATCCCACTCCCGTGGGCCTTCGCCCCCGATATCATCGTGTTCAATTCTGATTCTCTGTTTCCGTTGTTTCATTTTATCCACTCTTCCTTTTTCGCAAATGCGATCAGGTCGTCCCATTTCATGTTATGACATCCGGCTATTACACCGGTCTCATTGACTGAACTGACAGAATACTGACCTAGTTTAATCTGTTCACCATTACTACGCCAGCCCTTGCCGCGCAGTTTAATGGCGATCTTGAACGCCTTCTCCCCCTCCTCGTAAGGAACTGATGCGCCCTTGGTAGTTTCGATTACTTTCTCAGACGCTCTGTCTGTCGAGAAGCTGAAGGGTGATATGGTTTCGATATGCACCACCCTGAACAGTACCCGCGTACTAGGAAAGTAACCGCTGACTTTTTCTCCGGCCAACCATCTGGTCAGGCGTTCCTTTTCCCTCGCCTGCCTTTTCTTTAATGCGGCAGCGTCAGCCCGTGCGGTAGCTCTTGCAGCTGCCTGCATGGTTGCCAGGGATTCTTCCGAGGAACCCGGTACCATCCGTCGTATATTAAATATACGTTTAACTTCCCGTGCACCCTCTAGCCAGCTATGCGCCTGCACAATATCATACGCCCTTGTATTTTGCTTACGGCGTTTTTCCGCTGAGACAAACAGTTCGGCGGCTTTCTCCAGCTGATACTCGAAGATTTTCTTGGCCCATTGCTTACGGGTATCCGCATAACGAGATAGGGGAAAGCCCCCTCCCCACGATGCTTTCGGAACTCGTATCCGAACGGCATCCTGCGGGATGCCTGCGTGCATACGGCTCTGGTGACTACTCGTCGAAGAGGAATAGTACCCGTCGTTAATCAAAAACACCCGTGTACCTTTTACGTCAAGAACTTCGCCGATGCAGGTATCGTAGCTGTAATAGCAACGCCCGCGGAAGCTGATGTTGCCACTGGTCCCGCAGTTACGTGTCTGGTGTGCCCACGCATGCGGGTACTCGTGTGCTTTAAGTCTCTGTTGTTTCATACTTTCCTTTGTTTTTAAGTTTCTTAAGTTTCTCTACCATTCAAACGGCGGGACGGCCCGTATAAATACCTTCTCCCCAGTCAACAGCGTTGCGCGTGCGGTGGTGATGTCGTCACCGTCCTCACGAGTCAATCCGTTCTCCCCGCCCTCGATATCTCTTGTCATAGGATACCAGGGGTGGCCCGAGTATCCGATCTGCCATTCCTCATCCAGACGAGGATCCCCAAAGTAATCAATTTCTTCCCCATCAACTCCAATGGTACTAAAAATGTCAAATCCTAGAACCGGATCCATCGGTATCTGATATTCACCGGTCGCTCTGCAGAACAGGGGGCGTCCGTGTCCTCCGCGTGCATCGCATCCACAATGTATATGAATAATCGTTACTGCTTCCTTATCCGAATAGAACCATTCAAGAGACGGGTTATCTTCTTTCCGGAAGACGTCCCAGACAAAATCCTGGGACAAGTCGTTTTCATGGTTATACGTATTATCCCGGATCTGAGATTCATATCCTTTGGACTCCATGAAACCAGAACCAGATTCAAACCAGTTAAGATCCTCTTGTGTATCGTCCCATTCACTCCATTCTTTCTGGAGTGTCCGGTCTATCTCAAGAGTAGCCTCAAGCAGACGGGACAAGGAAAGTGAAGGGGGCCAGGCCACATCATCCCATAGAACCACAGGAATATCCTCCGGTATATCCGGTTTCTCATGCTGCCGTCCGTATGCACCGCCGCTGTCAAGCATATGTGCACCGGTATTTTCGCGGCACGCAGCCGCGAAAGTAATCTTATCAGGGGTAAGCCCGCTTTTATCTACGCTCATACTTTTCCTTTCCCCGGCATCGCCGGAATTATTTCATATTTATATCCACCGATCATCTTCTTTTCCCAGTAGATACGAATCCGCATCTCTTCCGGGTCCTCGACGGTGAAGAAGCCGGGCTGCTGACCATATTTATCAGCCCACTCATCCGCCAGTTTCTTTGTAGCCGTCTGCAGCTCCTGCCGCTGTTCGTCAGTGGCACTAGGCCACCCATCAGCCCATTCGCCGCATTCGTCATACGCCGCATTGTCGATAGCGTCCATCATATCCGGAACCCAGTCCGATACACGGTGCTTACTGGTCTCGCCGGACCAGATAGTGATTACTTCTCCCTCCTCTACATCCTGCGAATCGAGGCTATCGTCGATTGCATCCTCCAGCTCCGTATGCAAAAAGTCCTCCCCGTCTGTGCTGTACACAGTATCGGGAGGGGGCATCATTTTTATTTCGTTACTCATATTGTACCTTGTTTATACGCCAGATCCCGAGCCTCACGAAGCCGGGTCTTTACGTAGTCGGTGCTGTCTTCGTTGTCCTTAAACGCCAGGTTAAACACCTTGAGCTTATCATTCGTGTTTTTGAAGAGAGCGGTCAGTGTGAAGTCGTAGCTCGTCACTTGCATGGTGAAGTCCCCAACTCGTATATTATCGTGGTCTATCCACGGTTCGAGAGCGCGATCGTCCCCGTCGTACACCAGGAAATCGAAGTTGACCTCGGATAAATACATATAGATAGAATCGCCTCGAGTACCAGCCAGTTCGTCCCGCAGTTCGCATGCAATCCTTCGCATCTCTTCAGGGTTATGTATTCGAATATAATCCGGGGTCGAGGCCCATTCGCACTGTGTACTTATCTCATATATTTCTTTACTCATACTAGTCCTCTTCTCCCGCTTCCGGGGGTTCAAGCGACGTCACCTGCCGGGGGTATACGTCCCACTTCATTTCGAATCTGTCCACTACTTTAAGAAACCCGGCCTCTTCGAGCTCCACAATCTTCGCGTTGTAGCTATACTCGGGGTCGCCGTCACAGGCTTCCACATGAACCCGGTCTCCGGGTTTCAGTATTGCACCGGTCGCTCCGGTTACAGAGCGCGGTTTCTGGATTCGATAATTACGTTTCCAGGGGTGTGTTGTTTTCGGTGTCATAATTGTTCCTCCTTTTTACGTTATTTCCGGGTAGTTCTCGCACTTCTTATACTGGGTAACTTCTTACGAACGCATCATGTGCTGTTAAGCTTCTGTCATAAGAACACGGGAGTTTCCCGAGAACATTCAGACTTTCTTTAAAGAGACAGCTGTTCCAGTCGCCTTCGATTCCTTCAAGCCGTACAGTAGTATTACTTCTACCAATATTACAGGATACGGCTTCGTACTCTTTGTCTACTTTAAGTACTTTTTTTGCTTGTTCCCGCTCACCGGGGTATCCCCCTTCGCATGTGAATTTAACTTTCATTGTGCTCCTTCAATTCTCCTTCGGTTTTCCTTAAAAACCGGGCTGCTCGCAACCCCGCTCGTGACATACTATGCGCGACTTCGGTAATATCGACGAGGAGTAACTCTATTAACTCAATGGTCCCCCTGAGATTCTCATACCGATGACCGTCGGTATGAGTTTCACCTACCGGTTCAATAGGTCCCGTAAGTTTCTTTACAACATCGTAATCTAACATACTAATACTCCTTCATACCAAAATAAATATCACAACTATCCCAGCAGACCCCATTGTCCGGGGTTCTACCATCTGTATATATCGTTGAAGTCCAGGCGGGACTGCTGCCGACAGCAGGATCGCTGCGCTTAAACGCATACGCACACCCATTCAGGATCTCCCGCAACATCCGTTTCCCCTGTACGAAGGGGTTAACCCCCATATCCCCCGTAAGTTCCATAATCCAGGTCGTCCCGCTGAGATTATCACAAAGGTGACAATAATATTTAGGAAAAACGGTATCTTCTATTACTAGATTAATCTGTGGCATACTTTTCACTCCTGTCACTTTTTTCTTCGTCATCAATCTCCTCCTGGATATGTTCCAGCCACTCCTTGAATCCCAGGACAGTATTTCCCTGGGCTACCTCAAGCTGCCAGTCCGATCTTGTGTACCTGTCTGTATATGACATTTTATTTTCCTTTTAAGTTTAATCAATTCCAATCGATACCCGGATACCCAGGGGGTAGGCGGAGGCGGGTTTACGGGGGCGTACGGATACCCTTCCCCCTCTTCCACTACTGTATAATGTTTTCGTATATAACGAGCCGCATTTTCGTAGTCGCAAGGGCGTCGAGGCCCCCGGGATTTGTCGAACTGCCGTTTCTCGTATCGATCGGGGTCGAAGTACGAGTAATTCAAACGACCCGCGCATAGTTCAAGCTGATACATCAGGCGCAGACTAAACTTGCTTTTGTAATATCTGATATACATCTGTCATCGCTCCTTACGTCGGTAACAGGTCCGCCATATTAAGCGCATCTATGTTACTCAGTTTCCGATCCAGTGACCGTTTTACCCGCTCCTGTATGGTACCGGCAGCCATCACGTAGTACACTATCGAATGAGTTCCACCTACCCTGCGTATCCTCCCGGGCGCCTGCTTCATAGAGGCTGCGTTATGGGAGGGTATAAGTAGCGATACTCGCATACGTTCATGATTCTCATCATGCAGACTGAGAGCTGCGCCCCCGGCTTCTACATTTACCACGACGATATGATTGATATTAGCCTGGAACAGGTCGATCTGTTCCTGCCTATCCGACTTCTGGCACCCGTATATCTCGGAAATACCGGTCTTCGATATCTTCCGCAACGCCTCGGTGAAACGTTCCCGGGGCTCAGTGAAGTTAAAGAACTGCACGACACTGTTACCATCCTCCATAAGGTTGGCCGCCTGCTCCGCAAGGGCCTCCGCCATGACGAACTCAATACGCTCACGTTCTTTGTTGTTCTTAGCCATATCACAGGTCGGATCCTTCTTCATCCTCTCCGACATCGCCGCGTAGGCCGCATTAATTTCAGCGCGATCGCGCTTA
>Ga0307992_1001296_pt1 | contig 14864 bp, 5 predicted proteins | sample EllFjometagen133_FD_203162 | JGI IMG/M metagenome (GOLD analysis project Ga0307992, IMG submission 203162) | Marine microbial communities from Ellis Fjord, Antarctic Ocean - #133 | ecosystem: Environmental > Aquatic > Marine > Unclassified | place: Southern Ocean | collected 2014-10-08
TGGGATTGGCTGGTTAGGGAGTCTCACCCGCATGTATCCGGGAATGGGGTACAAGCTGGAGTCCTTTGAGGGTGGATTCTTAACCTATCCCATCAGTGAAAGTATCACACTGGCCCGCAGAGCTGATTTTAATGAACCAACCGAAATACCATGGGCAGTAGATAACCCTGATCGTTTTCAGAACAATATGACGATTACAGCTATTCTGGAGAGTGATACCCTGGGTGTCAACGATCCGGCAGATGCAGTTATTGCCTATGTTGGTGATGAAGTCCGAGGTATTTCCAGACCTGTTTACATTCCAGCTCTGGATGCCTATCGTTTATTTCTGCTCATCCATGGTGAAGCCGGAGAGACCATCACACTCCAAATCTGGGATGCAGACGCAGATATCATCTATACTGCACACCAGACCTTGGATTTTAGCGTAGATGCTACGCTGGGAAATCCTCTGGATCCTGAATTACTCACTCGGGTTCCCCTGGGGATTGGTGACAAGGGATATATTCCAGATGTGTATTCTCTGGCGCAAAACTATCCTAACCCCTTCAACCCGGAGACCACCATCGGTTTTGGTTTACCAGAAGATGCTAAAGTGAGTATCCAGATATATAACATGTTGGGTCAGCAGGTAACAACGCTGACAGATGATAATATGACTGCTGGATATCGCTTCATTAAATGGACGGGAATGGATGATCATTTTCATCAGGTTCCCTCGGGCGTCTATCTGGTTGTGATGCAGACTGAATCCTTCCGGGATGTACGTAAAATGGTTCTCTTACGATAAGTGTTTTCTTAGGAATGGATATGATGACTAAAATTTGGCTGAGATCTGTTACCATCCTTTTTCTGGTGAGTACAGGTCTCGGTCAAATTCCTGAGGATTGGGTCGTGGATGTCCATGCCTTTGAGCACACCATGACATTGACAGGTCAGCTCACGATTAATGGTATCGTCCAAACTGAGACCACGAATACAGTGGCTGCCTTCCATGGCGATGAATGTCGCGGTGTGACTGAAGCCATACAAGTCGGGGAGCAGGCAATTTATTTTCTCCTTATCTATGCAAATGGTTCTGATTCCCTCCAGTTTAGAGCCTGGGATGCAGAGGTGAATAATGTTTTCGAGTTGGAACAGTCATTTGTGTTTGAGAGTGGGGCTGCCCTGGGAACTGTTGATGCACCATTCATCCTCAGTGGTACGAATTCGGTGAGTTACCTCCTGGCGAATGATGATTCATTTCAACAGGAGGAGGATGCTGTTGAGCAGGTCCCCTTTGATATCCTGGGGAATGATGTCTACGACCGCAGTCTGGCCATGGTTGTGACTTTCCCCATTGAACCGCTCCACGGTCTGTTGTTTGAAAATGTTGACCAAACATTTACCTATAGCAGTGAGGCAAATTTCTTTGGAGTGGATTCCTTTCAATACCAGGTTTCGCATGCCTATGGTTCTGATTCAGCGTGGGCATGGGTAAACATTACACCGGTGGATGATCCCTTGAGTGAATTTCACCTTCTTCAACCAACTGATGGCAGTGTGTTTGAATCTGGCTCCAGCAGCATGCAGGATTTCAGTTGGGAACTTCCCATGGATTATGATGGCGATCCCATCACGTATTCAGTATATGTGTATGATGGGGTAGTATTGGATACATCCTATTTTTCGGTTGAAAATTCAGTTTCAGTAAATATTGAAGATTTGCCTCGTGATCGCTGGTTGGATTGGCAAGTCACAGCATTTGATGGATGGGGTTGGACGGTTTCGGCTGATACTTTTTCCATCCAGATTTCAAGTCTGGTAGACATCATTCCCAATTCAAGCCTTCCTGGAAGCTTTTCATTGAGCCAGAATTATCCCAACCCCTTTAACCCATCCACCTGTATTGATTTCTCCCTGGCACAACCAGGACAAATTTCGCTGGTGATTTACGATCTATTAGGGCATGAGGTGACGATTCTTGAAAATGGTTGGTTGGAACCTGGTCTTTATCAGTCGAGGTGGTCAGGATTTGATGGTAGAGGCAACCGAGTTACATCGGGTCTTTACTATTGCCAATTGAGCAGTCGTGAATATTCGAAAACGATTAAAATGTTGTTTCTAGAATAGAATTATTCAAGTAAAATTGTCCATTGAAAAACCTCTTTGCAGGAATCGTGGGTGGATTTGGTGATTGATTCAACCTCAGGTTGAGAATGAGAGGTATATGGGATAATTAGCATACCCGTGGGGGGATATTCGGAGTGAATATATACTTATTACAATGTTCTCGTGACTGGACAAAATACACCAATATTGCCAGGATAAATCACTCCACATTGTAAAAAATATCGTGGCATTGATTAAATGGGAATGACTAAATAAATGGGTTTTGCTTGCTCGAAAAACTTCCATTTAAGCATGGAATCATTCAGGCTGACAGGAATTAATTCTTCTCAGTGAGTAATTCATTCTTTATAAAAAAGGCTAAGTAGATAAAATGCAATTACATACTGTTATCCTACAAGAGCAACTATCAATAAAATCAATATCATCAACGAGTTAGAATCATATTTATTAATTCACAAATAACACATATATTAACACGCACTCAGTGATAATTTAAAATATAAGGGAAGTATCATGCGTTATCCAGGTTTGAAAGTTATTATCGTAATCATTTTTATGTTTACAGGTCTTTTTGGTCAAAATCTAAGTATTCAGGGTGTTGCCCGAGATAATTCAGGACAATCCTTGTCCAATGGTTCCTACGGCTTTGCATTTCGTCTCTATAATGTGGAAACAGGCGGCAGCTCCGTTTGGACCGAAAACCAGACTCTCGAGGTCCTGAATGGTGTCTTCTCAGTCATTCTAGGAGAAGTGAATACCATGTCTGGTATCGACTTTGATGCCCAATACTGGTTAAGTGTAGAAATTGATGGTAACGGAGAACTTGTCCCTCGCACAAGACTTATTGTTTCACCCTATGCCATCATGGCAGCACAGGAAAATCAGGACAATGTTTTTCCTCTATCAGGTCCTGTTGGTATTGGCTCACCCACACCCTCCTACAAATTGGAGGTTATGGGTCGGACTCGAATGGACTTCAACAATCAATGGGATGTCTGGATTCAAGGAGGAGCCGATGCGGAGGGTGAGGCGCGAAACCTGGCTCTTCTGGGAAGCAGGGATAATGATCTTTTATACTTGAACTATGCTGGAGAATACACCAACGGTACTATCCTGGGAGGTAAAGTTGGTATCGGGACCATAGCTCCCCAATCTCCCTTGCATGTGGTTGGACCCGTACAAATATCAGATGCTGCCTTTCCTATTGGAATTACTTCCCAACTGGGGTCAACGACTCCACTTTTAAATTTTGATGCCAACTTTCTATTCAGTAACCGAAATACGACTTACCGAGGTGGAGCATTTCGGTTGGACACACGCGGCGGTTCTTCATATCCCATGTTTCAATGGCTTTCCCGGGCAGCAGGTAGTGAATCCCTGCCCATGCAGATGTCCCTCACTGAAGATGGCAATTTAACTGTTCACGGAGACGTCAAAGTCGGAGAAAGTGGAGAGTACGGTGTCGCTGCATCTTCGGCGGGGCAGATAAAAATCATCTATGGTTGGGTTTCTGCATCAGGAACTGTGGAAAATGGGTCCGGGTTCACTACTTCAAGGGTGAGTACAGGCGTTTATGATGTGACATTTAATACTCCTTTTGCTGGGGCACCGGCATTCACTGTGAACAACATTGGGGGAGGAGTAACCCGTGACAACACGTGGATTCTGGATTATTTATCCGGCAGTTACGTTAAGGTCACAAATGTTGAGCGTTCTAATCAACAACCAGAGGATGGTCGGTTCACTTTTATAGCTGTTGGACCCAGATAAGAAGGAGTTGACCATGCACAAACAAAAGCATGTTTTGCTGGGCATACTCCTGCTCATAGCCCTGCCATTAGGGCTTATGGGACAAAGCAACGATCACTATTCCCTGGATATGGAAGTGATTGTCGGAGGTGCTCAGAATATGAGTGGTATCCTCTCAACTGGAGAGAATACTGTCGAAGGGACTGTCAGTCTCATCATTAATCAACCCGCCGTAACGACTGAACCAATGAGTGGCAGTCTGCACAAGTTGGACCTGGGATACTGGTCTCAACTCCTGCGCGTCCCTGCTACACCGATTTTGAATGCTACTTATGATGTGTTCCCTGACAAGGTGGTGCTTGAATGGCGTTATGATCCAAATGACCCTCCAGGTACTGAGCGTCATCGCATTTACAGGGATTATGACAGCAATCCCCTCCCTATTGTAGAACTTTCTGCAGGTTTCCATGAATTTACCGATAGTGATCTCCCTGCAGGTAGCCAGTACGAGTATCTTGTGCGAGGTAGTAATCAAATTCAATCGGCAAATACCTATCAGCCACTGGCAGATGCTGCCGCGGGCTTTGGTAAGACCAGCAGTAGCGGAACCATTGCTGGATTTGTCAAGACTTCGCTACAATCCCCAGTACCCAATGTTCGTGTGTCAGCCTACAATCAGGCGGGGACTGGTCCTGCCTGGGGGCAATCTCTGTTCCTTGACGGTTCAGATACAGTGACCATTGCAGATGCCGACATCTATGAATTTCTAGATCAGGAGTTGCATCCCGCGATAAGCCTGGAATTTTGGTTCAATCCAGATATCAGTGGTCAACAAACTTTGCTGTCGAAAGGCATGGAGTGGGAATTGGGAATGGATCTGGATGGATTTCACTATGTCTATTTGAACATCAACGATGCCCCTGTTCTGGTGAGTGATAACTTCGAAGATCAAGCCGTATCAGTCAATGAATGGAATCATATTGCTCTGGTTCGGGAAGCATCAGAAGTACGACTGTATATCAATGGTTGGTTGGCCACGGTGAATGGTGGCAGCGATGCTGTGGATGTAGGGTTAACCCTTGGGGGGGGTGGTGATCTCCTCATCGGTGATGGTCCGGATCATTTTTACTACCGTGGCGGCGTAGATGAATTGCGCATCTGGTCAGAAACCCGCGATGCCATGTTCATGGAACCCTACTCAGACGCCAATAATTCAGGGGCCTTTGAAGACTCCTCTGATTTTTATACAGATATTAATGGCGATGGACAGTGGGGAACGAGCGATTCCACAGAAATGCGTCGGGATTACAATAGGTTGTTTGACCGTATCAGTGCTGGCGAAGTGGTTGAGCCCGAACTAATCGCCTGTTTTCACATGGATATGGGCTTGGGTACAACCATTGTGAATTCTGCCAATGTGGTTATGAATGGAAATATCCAGGGCGCTGCATGGTCAGGGGTGCAGGCACCAACCTATCCCTCCGCTTTCACTGATCTGGATGGAGCATACATCATTACCAATTTGAACTTTGGTAGTGGTCGCACATTTCGGGTGATACCGCAGAAGGCTTTTCATGAATTTGACAATCCATATCTACCGGTTTCTCTGAACCAATTCACCCCCTCACAGAACAAGACCAATTTCAGGGTCACCAATATGATCACCATCTCCGGGTATGTTACTCACGCAACCATTGCAACTGATGGGGCAAATTGTGGGGAACCCAACGTGGAAATCTGGCTTGACGGTGAGTTTAAGAACAATCGCACCGATGAAGATGGGTACTATCTCATTGAAATTGAACCAGGAAGAACAGTAACGCTTGCACCTAAAAAGGGAGGGCGGACTGCATTCAATTTTTCCCCCCAGACCAAGACCTTTTTCAATGTCATTACACCGCAGAGTCAATCTTTTGTTGATGGATTTACGCGGACAGTACGAGGAAGTGTAACTGGAGGAGCCTGTGAGTATGCTCTGGGTCCCGCTGGCATAGCAACTGTGACCATGAGTGCAGATAATGGATGTTTCTCACGGACTGAATTGGTGGATGCAGCAGGAGATTTTGAGTTTGAAAATGTGGCCCCCAAAGCCTACACGCTCAGTGTTGACATGGATACCGAGGTTCCCAATATTCCAGAACTTCTGGAAATTGATACCTACTTCGCCAACAATGGAGCCACCATCGATGTCGAGGATTCTTATGATAGACTGGACTCCGTATGGACCACTGTGGAGGATACCATCAAATTCAACTATCGCTCACGCATGGAACTTGATACTGAGGGATGGCAAATCAATGAGCTAAGTGACCGTTGGTTTAACCAGAATGGTGTTGATACCATTGATATCTATGTATATGAGAATTACTATGGTGGTCAATGTCCTGTGGATACGGGAATTATCTATATTAAGGATTGGATTTCCGATCGATATGTGGATGGTGATGATGCCTCAGGTGTGGCTGTAAGTTTTTCACAGGATCCCGCAGATAGGGAAGCACCCAGCTATCAATATGGATTGCTCCCCGGATTACCCAGATTGGAGGGTGATCACAAAAAGAATCTGGAGCTACGGGCTACAGACCCTGATGGTTCTCAGGAAACGGATTCTGAAAGTTATCGCGCTGTTGTGCTGGGACATCGTCCCAATCAGTTGAACTTTGCCACGACTGCGCCAGAAATTCCACTTCTTATATTGAGACGACCTCCTGGTGACCTCTCAGAAGCCAGCTTTTCCGAATCAAGTTCATCCGCTACTTCTTTTTCCATGAGTTTGGGGAGTTCAATTTCCCACGAGAGAAGTATAGAAGCCAAGTTGGGTGTTGAAACTGAAATCAATGTAGCACCCTTTGGCGTGGGAACCTCTTTTAATATGGATACCGAGTACTCGCTGGAATCCGGATTCTCCGCCACAGGAGCATTGCAAAGCTCTACTGAATTGCAGTGGACGACTACAACTTCTGAGACTTTTACAACGGCGACTGTCCCAGAACTTATGGGGGATCGTGGGACGGTGTTCGTAGGCGGGGCCATGAATCTGCTTTACGGAGCAACCAATGTGTTGGATTACCTCGAGGTAAGTGATTCTGTCTTCCGCTATTCATTGACTCAGGAAGTGATCTTCATGCCCGATGGGTTTGAAACGACATATATCTACTCCCGCGGATATGTGGAGGACTATCTGTTGCCAGAGCTAACCAATTTGGCGCAGACTGACAGCAATCTTACTCGCAGCATAGATCGTTGGACGCATATCCTGGACTATGAAGACTCATTGAAATGGGCTGCTCCAGTAGATGATAACTTTAGCTTCAGTGGGGGGGGACAGAGCATGACCCGTACCCATACCAATGAAAACAGTGAGTCTCTGGTGTTTGAGGAAACCATTGAGTTGGATGCCTTCTTTGCCACAAGCATGGGTCTGGAAATCGCAGGATTTGGTTTTGGAAGCACTGCAAAAGTATCAGCAAACCTGTCTCTAGGCTCCAGCCAGGGTTCTTCCACGACCAACATCACAGAAACTTCCTATACGCTTGTAGATGATGATAGCGGTGATGATTATACCGTCGATGTGGGTAGTGATCCAGTCTATGGTACTCCCGTTTTTAGGGTCGTTGCAGGAAATTCATCCTGTCCCTATGAGCAGTGGACCAATGAAGATGGTGAAGTAACCACCACACCCCGAGATGTACCCAGCATGACCTGGTTGACTCCCAGTACCATCGTCAATGTTCATCCAGATGGCGTGGCTGAGTTGAAGATTGGACTGAGCAATCAATCCAGTCTCATGGAATCAAGGGTTTACTATCTATCGTATCTCTCAGCCAGTAATCCAGGTGGTGCCCAGATCCTTATCAATGGTGAAGATGCGGATGAATCAGCACCTATTCCATTTGAACTGGAATATCTGGGAAGTGATTCGGCCCTGATCACAGTCATTCGACCAGCAGGCTCTGATGTCTATGATTTTGATGATCTGCTCATCAAATTCGCCCCTGAATGTGAAACCAATTATGCTGGCATCACGCAGGGGTTTACCAGCAATTTTGGGGTTCATTTTGCCCGGCCGTGTACTGAAGCAGAGATTTACCAGCCTCAGGAGAATTGGATTGTCAATACCATTACCGGAGATACCCTCATGGTGGTGGTCGAGGATTACGATCTTGGTCAGTCATACTTTGATGAACTCCTCGTTCAATATTCTCCTGTAGGGGATGAGAACTGGTTCGCAGTGGATACACTTATCGCAGATACACTGCGTGAGTATGACCGATTATATAGTCAGTTGTTCTGGGACGTGGGTCAGCTGATTGATGGTGAGTACGACATCCGTCTTCAATCCAGATGCCTTGACGGTGAACTCACCAATTTTATGGACGCCGTACGCGGTGTGATAGACCGTCAAATTCCTGAAGTTCTTGGGGTACCTGAGCCACTCGATGGTGTCCTGAATTTCAATGATGCCATCGCCCTGAACTTTACAGAACCCATTAACCCGGAAACTGTCAATCCTATTAATGTGATATTAGAAGATCACTCTACTTCTGAGACCATCACGGACTTTGAGCTCAGTGTATCCGAGAACCAACTGATTATCACACCGACCCTGGAGAACCGCTTTATTGAAAATCATATTCTTCAGGCCAGTGTGCATGGTTTTGAGGATCTCCATGGAAATAGGGGAGACAGCTTGAGTTGGACCTTTACTGTGGATCGTAATCCAGTAGCCTGGAGTACCAGGGAGCTATCGCATATTGCATTTCAGGGCTCATCTGACCCTGTGATCCTTCAAATCAACAACACAGGATCTACTGCTCAGGATTTTGTATTCTCCAGTACACCCACCCAGACGCCAACAGCTCTGCCTGATTGGGTGGAGATTTCGCCTGAATCAGGCAGTCTCAATCCAGGTGGATCTTTCGATATCACACTTGATGTTGCCCCGGATCTGAATAATGGGGAGTATGATGTTGTGATCTACGCCGTAACCGTTGAAGGTTACGAGCCATTCATACTCCATGTGGTTTCCATGTGTCCTTATCCTGAATGGATTGTGGATCCTGGTCAGTTTGAGTATTCCATGAATGTTACAGCCAGATTAATGATCATGAACACGCCCTCAACTGATATATATGATCGGATTGGGGCTTTTGTTGATGATGAATGTCGTGGCTGGGCGCAACTGGAGTATGTACCTCAAGTTGGAAATTATCAGGCTTTTCTCACAGTTCGCAGCGACCAATGGAGTGGCGAAGAGGTTGAATTTCATATCTGGGATCGTACAGCATGTGCAGAATTCTGGCGTGTAGATACATCAATCACATTTGTGACGGATACCTACCTTGGAACTCCCAATGATCCCTTGCTGCTAAATGCCAATGGTGAGATCTCTCAAGAGTTTGAACTCGGTTCAGGATTTACATGGTTCTCCTTGAATCTTGAGGCAGATGATATGTTGCTATCAAACATCATGCATGGTCTGGAGACAACACCTGGTGATAGAGTCATTGGACAGACAGGATTTGCCCAATATTCGGATAGCGCTGGCTGGGTCGGTTCTTTGTCAACCCTGGATCATCGCTCCATGTACCAGATAGACCTTGAGCTGCCACAGGAACTTGTCCATGTAGGTTTGCCAATCTATCCAGATACTGCCCAGATTCCTCTGGCTGCAGGTTGGAATTGGATCAGTTATTTGCCCTCGCAAAATCTGAATGTGAACGAAGCCCTGACTTCATTGAACAGTGATACAGACGATCTGATCAAGAGTCGTGATGAATATGCACAATATGTTGATGGTATTGGCTGGATAGGTAGTCTGACACGTATGTATCCCGGTCTGGGTTATAAACTGGAGTCCTTTGAGAGTGACATATTGACCTATCCCAATAGTGAAACAATAACCATGGCCAGAGTAACCAGTATGCTTGCTGAGCTACCTGAGTTGCCCTGGGAGCTTGAGCAGGGAACACAATTCCAGAATAACATGTCCATTACGGCCCTTCTGGAAAGTGATACCCTCGGCGTCAATAATCCTGGTGATGCCATCGCTGCTTTTGTGAGTGATGAGCTGCGGGGTGTTGCACGTCCGATTTACATCCCAGAGTTGGATGCTTATAGGGTCTTTCTTATGATTCATGGATCACAAAATGAAGAAATTCACTTTGAGATCTGGGATTCTGAAGGAGATATAATTTATCAAGCAAATCAGACTATTAATTTTAGTGCTGACGAGGCGTTTGGTTCTCCCTTAAATCCTGAATTCATAACTCTAATGCCCTTGGGTATCGGGGATAAGGGCTATGTCCCAGATGTGTATTCTCTGGCTCAGAACTATCCCAACCCGTTCAATCCAGAAACAACTATTGGATTTGGAATACCTGAAGATGCTAAAGTGAGTATTCAGATTTACAATCTGCTGGGTCAATTGGTGGTTACTCTTACCGATGACAATATGACGGCGGGGTATCGCTTTATAAAATGGTCAGGAAAGGATGATCACCTCCATCAGGTTTCCTCAGGAGTCTATCTGGTTGTGATGCAAACTGAATCCTTCCGTGATGTCCGGAAGATGGTTCTCTTACGGTAAATGTTTACTCAGGAATGAAGATGAATATCAAAATTTGGCTGAGATCTGTTTTAATCCTTGTATTGGTGAATACAGGTCTCGGTCAAATACCTGAGGATTGGGTTGTGGATGTCCATGCCTTTGAGCATACCATGACATTGACAGGCCAGCTCACGATTAATGGAGTCATAAGAAATGAAACTTCCAACGCTGTGGCTGCTTTCCATGGAGACGAATGCCGTGGCGTGGTCGAAGCCATTCAAGTTGGGGAGGAAGCTATCTTTTTTCTCCTCATCTATGCGAATGGGGAGCCCGATTCCCTGAAATTTAGAGCCTGGGACGCAGAGGTGGAAAATATCATCGAGTTGGAAGCGTCCTTCGTATTTGAGAGTGGATCAGCGCTTGGTAATGTTGATGCACCCTTCATGCTGAGTGGTACGAATCCGGTGAGTTACCTCCTGGCGAATGATGATTCATTTCAACAGGAGGAGGATGCTGTTGAGCAGGTCCCCTTTGATATCATGGGGAATGATGTCTACGACCGCAGTCTGGCCATGGTTGTGACTTTTCCCATTGAACCACTCCACGGTATGCTGTTTGAAAATGTTGATCAAACCTTCAGCTATAGCAGTGAAACAAACTTTTTTGGACAGGACTCCTTTCAATATCGGGTTTCGCATGCCTATAGTTCTGACTCAGCGTGGGTCATGATAAATGTGACACCGGTTGATGATCCCTTGAGTGAATTTCACCTTCTTCAACCAACTGATGGCAGTGTGTTTGAATCTGGCTCCAGCAGCATGCAGGATTTCAGTTGGGAACTTCCCATGGATTATGATGGCGATCCCATCACGTATTCAGTATATGTATATGATGGGGTAGTATTGGATACATCCTATTTTTCAGCTGAAAATTCTGTCTCAGAAAATATTGAGGATTTGTCTCGTGATCGCTGGTTGGATTGGCAAGTCACAGCATTTGATGGGTGGGGATGGACCGTTTCAGCTGACACTTTTTCCATCCATATTTCAAGTCTGGTAGACATCATTCCCAATTCAAGCCTTCCTGGAAGCTTTTCATTGAGCCAAAATTATCCCAATCCATTTAATCCAAGCACAATTATCAATTACAGCTTGGCTGACCCCTCTGTCGTTTCATTGATTATTTATGATATGTCAGGGAAGCAGGTGGTATCTCTCGTCAATACCCATCAATTAGCGGGCTATTATAATCTCAAATGGGATGGTACCAGTGACACTGGAAACCAGGTAAGTACAGGGATGTATTTGTGTCGATTACAGGCTGGATCATTTAGCCATACTGTTAAAATGGTTTATCTGCCATAGAGTATCATTCAATATGAATTGAAAGCCCTGAGCAGTGATTCAGGGCTTTATTTATGATTAGAATCGACCTGTATTCCATTATTTGAATTGGACTTACCTCAAATAAAGCATCTTGATTGTCTGCTGGTATTCATCTGTGATTAGGCGACAAAAATAGACTCCTGTACTCACCGATTGCCCCGCATGATTCAAGCCTGACCATTGCAGTTGATAATGACCCATACGCTTATATCCTTCAGCCAGGGTGACAATCTCCTGTCCGCGAATATCAAATACGGTGAGCCTGATTTTCGCATCGACTGGTATCTCATAGGAGATAGTCGTTGTGGGATTGAAGGGGTTGGGGAAATTTTGGTCCAGCCTGAAAGTCTGCGGATTCAGGTGAATTTTATCTTCTTCGATGCTGCTGGGGTCCAACATTTGAATTTTGACTGCATCAGCCCTGAGGACGGGTCCTTGAGTGGTATTACCTACATCATGAACTTCCAAATGAACAGGCACATCCGCAGGTAGGGAGTAAACACCCACACTTACCCAGTCACCACTCCCGACGTTTTGATCCAGGAATATTGAATCTACTGGTGCTCCATTTAGCTTTACGATGTAGAGTGCATTATCACTTGAATTAATAGTGCGGGGAACGATGTAAAACACTTCGTAGTCGCTTGCATCCTCAGGTTCCAGGAGGAATGAGGCTGAGGCATCTGTATTGAGCCAAGCGTATCTACTGGAAAGTCCCCAGGCCTCGGCTACACTGGTAAACCACTCGCCAGTTTCGCTATAGGCATCTAGTGCCTCATTGTCCACAACGTAAAAGGGATATTGAACATTGGCAGTAATTGCAATCTCCATGTTGGCGTGCATGGGATCATCACTGGTTATCCTAAGGGTATCCTCGAGTGGACCCAAATCCAGAGGATGGAGGGTCAGGGGAATATCTAACTCGCTCATGCTTGGTATTTGGAGGGGCAGTGCGATATCAAAATTTAGATGACCCATCAAGCTTTCAAAATTTTGAATAGTCAATACTGTGATGCCCAGATTACTGATCTTTAGATTCTGCGTCGCGGTTCGATCCAGACTGATTTCACCGAAATTAACGGCCTCGCTGGAGAGGTGTATGTCTCTCTCACGGACTCTTGCTGTGAGTTTGATGGCATCGACTGTGAGATTTGCACCTGAAATTGGCTCAGTGATGTCGCTCATCAATTCAACCACGACGTTCTGTCCGGCGTCCAGGAGAGCTGTGGCAAGATAGATCCACTCATGGGCAGGCAGGGGGGCTATGAACTCTAATGTGTCCACTGAGGCATTTGAATGGATGACAGCTTTTAGTGGGTAGGGTTGAGAGTCCGTGTCCGGAACTTGAATGAAAACATGATAAAGGGAAGCTTCCTCGATAGCTGGAGCCCAGGAAACATGCACAGGATTATTCTCATCCACTACAGATGTGCGAGCGTCAACACCCCAGGCGGCATTGTCAGTATCACTCCAGGTGCCGCTGATTTCATTGTAGCCGCTATCCTCATTGTCCATATAGATGTCATCTGGAACCAGGTTGACAAATTCAGTTGCCAAATTTCCTGACGTATCCGTGGCTGCTACACCCAATTTGGCTAATTCTGAGGCATAGGGGATGACATCTGTTGTCCAGGATAAATCAGACTGCTGGGTACATTCGACTTTATGGTAGCTTTCGTCCTTGTATTTAATAGTCACATAGGGTTGGGGCATAAAGAGGGGTTCATTTAAGTTTATTGTGTAAGTACGGGAATCCTCAGCACCTTGACTTGTGATGGTGATTTCTGGAGGTGTTACATCAGCAGTTCCTCGCCAGAGCTGCATGGCTTCAATGGCTGTACAATAGCGGAAATCAACATCAGGATAGAGGTCAGCTGCGGTATGCGCCGCTGCATCCATCATACCCATTTTTTCAGGGAAATCACTTTCAGGTAGATGTGACCAGACGCAGGCGACCTGATCTGTGCCGTTACTGGCAGCTTCGAAAATAGTGTTCATGATGGTGGAATTGGCCACATGACCAAAAGAAATAGAACGAACGTTCCAGCCCGGACCATCACCATCTATCATGTAATTATCCAGTGAGGGCCGAAATGGTACGAAGGTGGAGGGCGATTCTGACCAATTGTAGGTATTGTCCAGAGGTTCTTCTTCATCCACATGATTTGCAGGCCAGGCATTGTGCATGCTGTAGGGGAGGATCTCATTGAGATAATGCTGCCATTCATTGTCCATGTAGTGCCACCCGCTACGAAACGAGACGGGGAATTCATTCTCTTCCAGCAGGAATTGAGCAAGCGTCACATCAAAATCGTCTCTGGATTCACCAAAAGTCAGGGATTGATTCCAGAAATACATGCCGTCTTGATTATAATCTGACCAGAAGAAAGTATGGTAATGGAGCGATAGTTCATCCCCGTTGATAACGACATTTTCGCCGTGATACTTCTTCATCAAGTACATGGTCATGATATTTGGAACGGGAAAGTTTCTGTTGGTGGCATAGCGGAAGATGTTCCCAGCCATCATCCACCAGGTCATTTTCATGGGTTGCCCATAAGAATCAACATACTGGGCACGAAAAGCAGGATCCATGACCTCAAATGCATTCATGGAAGGATCAGTATATAGTGCCTGATTATAGGTGCAGTGATAGCGTGAAGTGGACATCCCATCCCAGATGGCTGTGTCTGATCCTAGAACGAGATAAACGGTCGCTGCGTCAATACCAGAAACGGTGATTATTAGTATGAGAATTAGATTGAGAATGTGTTTTGATTGATGCATTTGCAAGTTCTCCTCGTAATGCAGTAAGTTTATAAAAAAATTGATGGGATGTGTGACAATATCTTGAAGTTTATTCGATAAAATGGGGTGTTAACCGATGTGAGAAACTAATATCCTCAGACCAATTCCAAACAATATGACACCTCCCAGAATTTCAACCTGGGCTCCCAACCATTGACCGGTCACTTTGCCAATGCGTGTTGATATCACGGAGAGAGCTAGGGTAATGAGCCCAATGAGCAGGCAGGGAAGCCAAATACTGACATTAAGCATGGAAAAAC
>Ga0307992_1001298_pt1 | contig 14858 bp, 18 predicted proteins | sample EllFjometagen133_FD_203162 | JGI IMG/M metagenome (GOLD analysis project Ga0307992, IMG submission 203162) | Marine microbial communities from Ellis Fjord, Antarctic Ocean - #133 | ecosystem: Environmental > Aquatic > Marine > Unclassified | place: Southern Ocean | collected 2014-10-08
CTTGGGCATGAGTAGACCGCTGCGGGTGAGAACATCCTGGGATAACCCCAGCTTCATCACTTCCAGAGTCACTGTATCCCAGCTATCAGGAGCAAACCCAACCCGGAAGGTTTTCAGGGTTTCTTCTGAGAGACCCCGCTTGAGCAAATAGTCTTTGGCTGACTTAGCGGGGGCACCATTGAGCTGTCTCTCAAAGACCCTGGTAGCAATTTCGTGCATATTGTAAATGGACGCGCGATCATCCTTTTTGCGAGGTTCACCGGGGTCAGTTTCAATGTGGATATTGGCTCGGTCAGCCAGCAGTTTTACTGAGGATATAAAATCAAGACGCTCATGTTCCATAATGAAGTTGATGACATTGCCACCGGCTCCACATCCGAAACAATGATAAATCTGTTTATCGGGACTGACGCTAAAGGAAGGGGTCTTTTCATCATGGAAGGGGCAACGACCAAAGAAATTTCGACCGGAGCGCTTGAGCTGGACGTAATCTGAAATCACATCCACCACATCGTTGGCTTCCCGGACTTGTTCAATAATATGTTCAGCGATAAGGGCCATGTTTCAGCGGTGAAGATAAGACGGTGGGAATTGAAAACTATCGCAAGTTATCTCCCCCTCTGTCAGAGCGCAGCTCTGACATCTCCCCTAGGGGAGAAAAAAGTCTACCTGTTAGTGGCTTTCGTTCAAGGCATGTAAAATAGTTGAGAGTACTTTTCCCTCGTCTTGAAACACCTCTGCATTTTTGAATCGCAATATCCGGTACCCATTGGCTTTGAGTAGCTCCTCTCGGCGTTGATCATATTCCCGAGCCTTTTGAGTGTTATGGATTGGTCCATCCAACTCAATTATCAATTTCTCAGAGAAACAAAGGAAATCGACGATATAGCTAAGAATGACATGCTGTCGACGGAATTTATACCCGCCGAGTTTTTTACCCCGCAAAAGGGACCACAGTTGATATTCAGTCGCTGTTTGTTTGCGCCTAAGCCTCTTACTTCTAGCCAACAGATGTCTTGGGATTTTCATAAATATTTTCCCTCCTTCAGGAGGGTCAGTTTGAAAAACTGGGGAGGAGAGGGAGGGATTTTAACTTGCGATAGCTATTTCAACTCCACAAAAGTAATCCCTGCCCCACCTTCGTCCATGCCGCCCAAACGTTTGTTCTTTACGGAGGGATGTTTATCCAGGACTTCATGAACCACTTTTTTGATCACACCGGTTCCCTTGCCGTGTATGATTTGCATGAGGGATAAATTACTGAGCACAGCCTGATCAATAAAGCGACCCAGTTCTTCGATAGCTGCCTCAGCTCGAAAGCCTCGAAGATCCAGAGAATAGGTGCTCCCCTGCCGATTGGCAACATTCACAACTGTGGTGGATTGATGCGATGCTTCTGCTTTTTCGGGAGCTTTTCCCAACCACTCTACTGGAACTCTTAATCGTTTGCCGTCTACTTCTACCATGGTTTTACCTTTGAGGGGAGTTTCCAGAACGACGCCAATCTGATCAAGACTGAAAACGGTAACTTCCAACCCCTGAATGATGTCTTCACTTCGGATTTTTTTTAGCTTGAGAGGTTCTTCGGTTTCCTCGATGACCTTTTCCAGCTCAGCTTCAATTTGATCCAGGGTTCCCCGAACTTCTTTGATGTTCTCTTTCCCAGCCTGAGATTCCTTGATCTGGCGGATGACCTGCTCCACTGTCTGGCGGGCATCTGTGATAATCTGACCTGCTTTTCTGGCCGCTTCTCGGTCGGCTTTACGTTCGGCTTTCTGGACAGATTCCAGAGCGGTATCCATGCGTTTCTGCTTCATTTTCAGATCGCGTTGGACATCGGTGTTATCTGATTTTAAATCTGAAAGTGTAGCTCGTTCGGCTTCCAGTGAGCGTAGCAATTTCTCCATACTGTCTCGTGCCCAACCGATATAACCACGAGCAGCCTTCAGGATATCATCAGATAATCCGAGACGTTTTGAAATCTCAAAGCCATAACTGCTGCCAGGCACACCGGCTAAAAATTTATAGGTCGGTTTGAGTCCCTTCTGGTCAAACTCCATGGCGCCATTCATGACATTTTCTGCTTCGTGGGCGAACACTTTGAGATCCCCGAGGTGGGTGGTGGCGATGGTTTTTACACCGCGCGCTCCCAATGATTCCAGAATAGATCTGGCCAGAGCAGCTCCTTCAGCAGGATCTGTACCGGTTCCCAATTCATCCAGCAGCACTAGACTCTGAGAGGTGGTCTGCTCCAGGATACTTATGATGGTACTCAAGTGGGCAGAAAAGGTGGAGAGATCATCCACCAGGGATTGTTGGTCTCCAATATCTGTAAAAATATTATCTATAAAGGGAATCACACTGCCTTCAGCCGCTGGGACTGGAACACCCGCATTGGCCATGAGTGTCAGGAGACCAATGGTTTTGAGTGCGACTGTCTTGCCACCAGCGTTAGGTCCTGTAATGATGAGCGTCGTGGTCTGGCTGTCCATGGCAAGCTCAAGTGGCACCACTTTTCTCTGGAGGGCTAGTCTGGGATTACGGGCTGTTTTGAGCAGAAAGATCCCCTCTTCTGAGAGTGTGGGAATGCTACAGGCAAACGTTTTACCAAATTTGGCCAGAGCCATGTGGTAATCCAATACTTCCAGCATATTGTAATTCATCTGAATCGTGGCATAATGGGTGTAGAGACGACTCGTCAGCTCCCGCAAAATGCGCTGGACTTCCTGTTGCTCTTCTATTTCAATGGTCTTTATCTGATTATTTAATTCGATAATCTCGAAGGGTTCAATAAAGGTAGTGGTCCCTGTATGGGACATGTCCTGAATCACTCCCTGAACCTGATGTTTATAAGAACTAATAACGGGCAGTACCAAACGTCCACCCTTGATACCAGCTTGAGATTCATTCAAATAACCGGAATCACTATACTTTTTAACCAGGTCAGCCATACGTATTCGCACAGCACCACCAGATTTCCGCAGTTTGCGTCGCAGCGATGACAACGTTGAAGAGGCATTATCTAAAACTTCACCATCTGGTCCCACAATCCTGAGAATATCCTTTTCAATATCCAAGAGTGGGGTAATCCGTTCAATATCTGCTTCCCAGATTGATGTTTCATCTGCAGGATGATTAAGAAAAATATTTTTCAGGGTCCTGCATTGCTCAAGGACATTGTGAATTAGTTTCAGGTCTTCAGGATAGAGGGTGCTGCCTGACAGAGCCAGTAGTTTGAGAATATCATGGAGGTCAGCATAGGGCCGTATATAGAAACTGCTGTTGAGATCCATGAGCATTTCAACACCAGCTACACGATCATACTGGTTTCTTATGGCGACAGGATTGTTTTGGGGCTGCAGTTGTTCAAACTGATGCGTAACACTGACGCCGGCGGCTTCATCTGCCAGCCACTGCCTGACATCATCAAACCCGAGATGCTGGTAGCTTACAGGATCAGTCTCAGTATTGGTCTTCAACAGTGGATTCATCTGACGACTGCATCTCTGCGTCTATCTCTTTGATTCGCTTGTGCAGATCCTGCTTTTGAGCAGGATTCATGTATTCCATGGCTTTGTCCATGAGGGAAGCACCGGTCGAATCTTTGCTTTGAATGGCTCCTTCCATAAGGGACTGAGCATTGCCAGTTCGCATGGCTTCCATGGCCTGCATAATCATTGCCTGTTGTGGTTCATCCAGAGATTCCAGGGCTTTTCTTATGGTTTCATTCTGCATGAGTTCATTACCCATACCTCCCATACCATCTTCACCGCTTCCCGTGAGTAAACCCATACCGCCTTTACCTCCAAGAGCCATTTGAAGCAGCGCTGTCTTGTCGGCATCAGGATCCATCATGTTTTGCAGAAGTGCCAATTCATCCTCAAGGGAAAGAACATAGACCATTTGACCTGCAAATATTTCTACAACCGGATACAGTTTTGAATCTTTCTGCCAGGTGCCGCGCATAGTTTCAGGAACCATGGCAAAAGCCCAGACGACTGCAGACAGTATGAGTCCTGCTTTAAGCGCCCCAAAGGTAATACCGCCTATTCGATCTACTGCCCCCAGATGCATGGTTTTGACTAATTTTCGCAGCAGATAAGAAATGAAGGTGATGGAATACATCGTGACCAAAAATACAATCACAAAACCTGCTGGAGTCTTGTAAGCTTCAGGAATATTGATGAGTGGTTCTAAGAAAACAGTGCCATATTGATTGTAGTTCATGGCGGCATAAACCGCTGCATAAATACCAACCAATTTCAAGACACCATCAATGAGTCCCTTTTTCAAACCGCTCACTGCCATGATGACAATGAGAAATAAACCAATTAGATCAAAACCTGTGGCCATTAGCTGAGCATCCCTCTTACGATTTCTTGAAGACGTTTCCCGTCTGCTTTCCCTGCGGCAGCTTTCATGAGTGGACCCATGACTTTCCCCACATCACTCATGCTGGCAGCTCCGGTTTCCTCCATGACCTGTTTGACCAGGGCCTGCATTTCAGAGTCATTCATCATCTGGGGGAGATACTTTTCCAGAACCAGCAATTCAGCCTTTTCAACGGCTACGAGTTCAGGTCGTTCACCCTTTTCATACAAGACGATGGCTTCCTTGCGCTGCTTGGCGGCTGTTTGAACCAGCTTGACAAATTCTGCTTCTGTGAGGGGCTCCCCTTTTTCAATTTCACGGAATTGTATTCTGGACTTCAAATCTCGGACTGTTTTTAAGGAAGTTCCGTCCTTGGCTTTCATGGCCGTTTTTAATTGTTCAGTAAGTTCTTTATGAAAATCCAATTTATACACTCCCGTCGTATTGTCTAAAAAATGGACCCTAACTAGCCCCAGGTCCTATCTCATTTTCTGTCACCGCTGAGCTGAATCACACAGCATTTATCCGCTTTGGTTTAGAGGGGTCATCATGCCACAGCAATCTATTTTTCACGCGTTTATCCCCAGTAATAACTCAGCGAAGGCAGATAAAAATAACCCAGAATCTATCACATATGGACAAGTATTTGGTGGAGAACCTGAAATGGTTTAGCTAGAGTTAAGCTCCTGGATCAAGGAACATCAAAAACATCACGTAAGGCGTTGGTTGCTTCCTCAAGATGCTTCTCTTCTATAATAGCAGAAATGGAACTGATGGAGGTGGAAATAGAGAGAATATTGATACCACGAATACCCAGTGCGCGGAAGAAAGTTGCTGCCAGACCACATCTTTCCTTAAAATGGGGTCCATAAATTGTGAGCAGACACACCTCTTCAATTACTTCGACGCTGATATCTTCATGGAGTTCAGCGATTGCATCGACGGCCTTGCTGAAGGAATCCGAAGCATCATGGTGCAATGTGACTGAAAGATTAGCTTTGCCATTGCTGTCCATATTTTCACTGATAAAATTAACAGTTTGCCCATAGAAGCAGAATTCCTCCAGAGCCGAACCGCCCCAATCGGGTTCATCGGGTAAATTGAATATTCGAATAAAGGTCAGTTTCTCATCAACGATGATACCACCGATGGATTCCTTTCTCACAATTCCTCCTCAAGCGGTAGTTGAACTGTAAATGTACTTCCCTGACGCTCCTTGCTATCTACCTGGATATCGCCACTATGCAATTCAACCATGCGCATCACAATTGCCAAACCTAAACCCGTGCCCTCTGAAATTGCCTTACGGGCAGTAGGTGTCCGATAAAATTCTTTAAAAATATTTACCTGCTCAGACTGAGGAATTCCCGGCCCATCATCTATCACTTTCACCACAAAATTGAGGCTGACTTTTTCCAGACTGACTGTAATATTGCCTGATTCCTGAGTGTAGCGAACAGCATTTGAGATGAGGTTGTTAAATATTTTTCTTAGGGCATTGGCATCCCCAAAATAGTCAAAGGTTACATGGGCAGCTTTGAAGGTGAGACGCTGGCCTTTCCGATCTGAATTGGGTTTTGCATCGGCTACAATTTCAGCCAGCAGCTTGCGGAGACTCAGGATCTCGAACTGTTGCTGTTCCTGGAAATTTCCATAGGTCAAATCTGCCAGGTCTTTGAGCATACCGATGGTTTCGGACGTTCTACCAATGGCTCGATTCAGCATATTAATTACCCGCTTATCAGCCTTGGTGCCCAGAATATCCTCAATCACCATAAGCGTAGATTGAATGGTGGCGATGGGGGCCTTCATTTCGTGACTGGCATAGCGGAAAAAGGTAGTTTTGGTTTCGTTGATTTCCTGGAGCTTTTGGTTGGCCACTTCCAGCTTGGTTCTGACACGGCGATGTCTCTCAGTCACATTCTGAGCCAGGTAGGCTGAAACCATCATGGTTACCACAAAGATGAACCAGATACTCAGGACAGCCCGTGAATCATTGTGGAGATGCAACTCATTAAAAAAACAGACATGCTCCATATAGATCGAATGTTCCAGGAGCAATAATCCAGAATATAAGAAGATAACCAACAGGGAATACAGGTAGGAAAAGGTCCCTGAGAAAATGATACTGGCGAGAATGATGTGGAAAACGTAGAAAAAGGAAAGCGGGCTTTCTTCACTCCCGGTGAGATATATCAGGATGGTCAGCACGAGCAAATCCATGACCATCTGGACATTGAGTAAAATGACCAAACCAGACATCCCAAATTGCTTTTTGGCAGTTGCGTATGCGAGATATATCAGATTCAAGCCCAGCAGGGTGAATCCCATAATGGCCATGGCATTTAGACTGGAATGAGGACCCAAATCAGTGATCTTTAAGAGGACTACTCCAGAAAAGAGACCGAGAATGGCAATCCAGCGAAGCCGTATAAGCCATTTATCACGCCGAAGCATGGAGCCAATTGAGAAAGCGGGTGTATCAGGAAAAAGCGTCAATATGCTTCCGTTTTTAAAGTCAAATCAGTTAAAATCTCTCCTGCTTAGACCTTAATGTTTTGATGTACCACGTCCACTAATTTTTTGGGATTAACTGGTTTTTCTAAAAATGCATCAACGGGTAGAAAATCAGCATCCTTACCAGGATCAAACTGGAAGCCGGTCTGGTTGCCAACAGCTGTTAACATGACGATGGGGATATCCTTGATATCGCTATCTTTCCGAATTTTGTAAGCAACATGAAAGCCTTCATCCATGGAGGACATCATCACATCAAGAATGATCAGATCTGGTAATTCAGATTTGATCTTCTCTAGTCCACGTTCACCATCCTGAGCGTCCACTACTTCATAACCAGCGGCTTCCAGGGTAATACGCATGGCTTCAACGAGATCGAAGTCATCATCTATTATCAGTACTTTTTTTGCCATTTTTTGTTTTCCTCCTTGGCGCAAACGCCAAACAAATTGAACTAAGCTTCAGCGAGTTGTTTTACTCGATTTAGTTCAGTATGAACGATTTTGACGGCCTTTTTCAAAGCCCTTTGTACGGGTACGGAAAGCGAGCTATTAAATTGAATTGATTCTGGTTCAATACCAATGATTTTCAAGTCTTCAGGGAGCATTTGCAGGGATTCAGCCATTTTTATGGCTTCAGCCAACCCCAAACCATGTAATGAAACCGGATCATCCTTTATAACCAAGTCGATTTGAGTGGGGTCAATCTCTTCAATACAGCCTGCATCACGACCCATCTGACAGGCATCCACAACAATCACATGGTCTCGTCCCTGGAAATATTCAATGATTCCCAGGGCATCACTTCCAGCATCCACCAACTCAATTTGAGAATGGGTCTGGTCTGAGAGTGCATCAATGAGCAAGGGGCCGATGGCATCATCACCACGTAATCGACTCCCCACACCTATGACTGTCAAAGCTGCCATTTGATTATTCTATGAAATCGACTTCCAGCATATGAACGGAGCAGGAAATACAGGGATCATAAGCCCTGACGAGCATTTCCAGATTTAAAGTGATCTCTTCTTTGCTCTTATCCACGATCTCCGGCACCAATTTCATCATATCATTATCGATGTTGGCGAGATTCTGACCCGTGGGAATGACACAGTTCGCTTGAAGGATATTACCCTTATTATCATAGGTATAATCATGAAACAGGATACCACGGGGAACTTCATTGGAGCCTATTCCTCGTCCATAACGGGTCGGTGTCTGATTGGGTTTCTCATTTTTGAGACCCATCTCAATCAACTTGTCAATGATGCGAACACTATCCAGAATGCAATGCACAGCTTCAACGACCTGGGCAATCGTATTCATATAGGGATTGAAGCACTTGGGTTTGAGACCTATGGCTTCAGCAGCAGCCAGAGCTTCTTCTCCAAGTTGGGCATGATTGTTATTCCAGCGGGCAAGAGCACCCACAAAATAGGAATTTCTATTGTACTTCGCATGTTTTGACGTACTATGGTTAACTACAAACTCGTTGGTTACATCCAGATAACTTGAAACGGGTATCGCTCCGCTATCAGATGAGAAAATATCTCCCTGATACAGGGCATACTCATCAGGATGTTTCAGGGAAACATATTCAGTCTCCCTCTCAAACTGAGGAATAGCACCAGCCAGTGCTTTCATGGTTTCAATCGTCTCCAGACCATCAGGAAGTCCTTCTTCCAAGAGCTTACGTTTAATTTCCAAAAGCTCGGCTTTCTCGGGAATTCTTGAGAATCCACCAGGAACCGGCGTAATGGGGTGCACGGCACGACCAGAAACAATATCAGCGATATCATTGGCGAGTCGTTTCATCCTTAAGGCTCTCAAGACCACATCTTTATGAGTGGCGATGAGCGGGAATACACTCCCAACATTCAGAAAATCAGGTGCTGCCAGAAAATACGCATGCAAAATATTTGACTGTAGAGTGGCTCCATGAACCAACAATTTTCTAAGAAGCACAGTCTGTTCTGAAACTTCCAATCCCAGGGCATCCTCAGTAGTAACCAGGGATGTCAATTGATGACCGAGAGAACAAATACCGCAAATTCTTGAAGTGATGATGGCTGCTTCGTGGAAACTGCGTCCTTTCAACATGGCCTCAAAAAATCGGGGAGGTTCCACGATACTGAGGTGGGCTTTTTCAAGTACCCCGTCTTTCATGTTTACGACTATATTTCCATGACCTTCCACACGGGTAAGGTGATGGACTTTGATGTCAAGATCACGACTCATAGTTGAACCTCGTTTGAATTATAGAGCTGCATACGTTTTTTGGCTTCATCCAGACTGATACCATGGCTGGTCATAATTTCCAACATTCCATCAATATTGGGATTATCCAGGATTCCCCGGCAACCCGTGCAAAATTGTCCAAAGCTGGGACAGATAGCATCACAGCCACCCCTGGTGATGGGGCCGAGACAAACCATACCACGATTGTAGAGACACTCGTTTTCTTTGAGCTTACATTCTACACACACTGGAGAATTATATTGTGGGGGTTGTTTGCCCAGTACAAGGGCAATGAGTAGCTTGAGGAAATCCTGCTGTGTCATGGGACAACCCCGAACTTCATAATCCACCTTTACCACAGATGAAACCGCCATAGCTGGCAAGGTGGCAAAAAGATATTTATCCTTTCCATATACCGTTTCGCGAACTTCATCGATAGGATGAAGGTTCTTCATAGCATTGATACCGCCATTCACAGCACAGGAACCCAGAGCTACAAGGACATCACTGCGACGACGGATATCGTGAATTCTTTCAACGCATGAAGGTGAGGTAATAGAGCCTTCAATAAAGGCGATATCGTAGTGATCGGCCTTATCATCCATAGCCTCGCGGAATTCAACAATATCTACATGTTTTAATATATCAAGAAGATCGTTCTCAAAATTGAGTTTATTGAGCTGACAACCTTCACAACTGGTAAAATCGAAAAATGCAATTTGTGGTTTCATTAGAGTGCCTCCTCCAATGGTTTGATATCAACATAGTTGAAAACGGGACCATCCTGGCAACAGTACACACCATTGATCTGGCAGTGGCCACATTTACCAACACCACATTTCATGCGACGTTCAAGCGACAGGTAAATCTGATCATCAGGAAGCTGCTTTGACTTGAGCGACATGACCACAAATTTGTACATAATGGGTGGGCCAGTAATGGCAGCAATGGTGGTGTTCAATTTTAGATCCAGAGATGGAATCAGCGTTGTGATAACGCCTGTATTTCCGGTCCAGGTCTCATCTGGTTGATCTACAGTCACGTGCAGTTCAACATCATCTCTGTCCTCCCACGCTTTCAGCTCATCTGTAAAAAGCAGTTCGGAGGGAGTTTTGGCGCCGTAAAGAATAATGAGACGGCCAAAATCTTTGCGGTTGTCCAGAACATAGTTGATCAGCGATCGAAGGGGTACCAGGCCAATTCCACCAGCAACAATCAGGATATCTTTACCAAAGAGTTTCTCCATGGGATAGCCATGGCCAAAAGGACCACGGATTCCGATGGTGTCACCAGGTTCATAATTCTTCAGAACATTGGTAAGCATTCCAACCTGTCGAATACACAATTCGAATTTACCATCCACTGAAGGAGAGCTGGAAACGGATATGGGTGCCTCACCAATTCCGAAAGCAGAGACTTCCACAAACTGACCGGGACTATGACCTAAGCTCTTGCTCTCTGGCATTTCAAGCTCATACCATTTTTCCATTTCGGTAATCTGTTTGGCTCCAGTCACCTTACACATCGTGGGGCAATAGAGATCCTCGGTTTCATGATATTCTACATCTTGAAGACGTTTCATAATCGGTCTCCTCCTCTATACCCGAACAGTTTTGTGATATTGGGATTTTTCATCTTCATGAATGAGATCATTCACAATATCCGGTAGTGAGATTCCAGCGGGGCAAAAAGCTGTACAACGCCCACAACCAACACACCAGGGCAGTCCCTCTTCATCAGTAATGTATTTAAATTTCCGATAAAGACGATGCCGGGTCCGATTAATTGTTTTCTCCCTGAAATTCTCTCCACCAGCAACTTCGGCGAAAGTACTTAGCATACAGCTATCCCAGCTACGTTGGCGCATACCGTCTTCAGCTGTAACCGTAACTTCATCCTGAACATCAAAACAGAAACAGGTCGGACAGGTCAGTGTACAGGCACCGCAACCGACACAGCGATCAGCTACTTCTGCCCAGACTTCAGAGTGATAAGCATTCTCGAATACATGTGGGAGTCGATTGTAATGATATCGAATTTTTTTCTGGAAGTGACGACCATCTACGATTTCAGGTGTCGTCAGTTTGATTTTATCAAAACCATCTAACAGTTCCTGGCCATGATCGGTGACAACATAAATTTGAAAATCACCATCAACTTCGTTGAGGAAGAGATCAAAGCCTTCCATTTCTTCTATAGTGATGCCCACACTTTCTGAGAAGTGAAATTCATCAGGCTCGAAGGATATTCCCACAAACCGGGAAAACTGACGGCGTTTAAAATAATTTGACTCTGCATAACCGGAGAGCATGCTGTGATCCAGCCTGAGTATTGCCTGCATCTCATAACTATGAATGCCAAAAAATACCCGGGGGGCAATAGCCACCTCAACTTTTTCATAACTCGCCTCTTTCAGCGAGAAATCCATCAGTTTCTCAACAGGTGGCAGAAACATCTTCTTCAGTGGCAGCAGGGTGCGGTTATAATTCAGTACAACATCATTACTGTCACGAACAACTTCGAACGAGTACGAGACATCCCCTTTCCTATGGGGGGCAATTACCTCCCCAAAATCCCCGAGATGATCTATCAGGGTTGGAACATCAGACCGTAATAGAGAAAAATACTCCATAATGGCTTCCTTGTATAAGTGATCGGTTAACAAATTTTTTAACATGCATTCGCTGCCATCATTTGCAAAGCACATGCCAAGATATCTGTTTCTTAATGACAATTATTTAGTTTATCATGTATAATTGATAAAGTCAGCAGAATACTTTATGAAAGGCTGATTTAAATCAATTTAGCACTTTGTAATTAGTTTGCTCATGCATTATCTGCCCTTTCACATACAAATAGCGCAAGTTGATTCCCTAAAAGGGCTTCCGGGTCAGAGCAGTTTTGAGGAGGGCTTAGTTCGAAGAACTAGTTGAGGGAAATCTCATCCGTGATTCCAGGGTCAACACGTTTGAGCAATTCGATGGTCTCGATCTGATCATCAATGAGCCACAGGATGCGGTTTGCTCGTTCTCGAACCGAATCCATTGAGAGAAGCGAATATTGCTCAGTATTTTTTAAGGGCAACGTGTGGGCAACTAGATTGACCAGGCCGATAAATGATTCCTGCTCTCCCAGGATGGGGCTAAAATCCAGAGTATCCGGAGATTGCGCCACCAGATAATTCAAGCGCAGAAGCAAATCTTCACGTTCTTCAATAAAGTCATCCCCGGTATCTGATTCAGGCAATTCGATCATTTCTGAAACGCGGAAGGGGTTATCCTTGACCATTTTTCCAAACCCTACCCGAAACAGACCTTCCAGGACAATATTATAATTACCATTTTCCAACTTTTCATACGACTGGATACGGCCCAGACAACCCACTGGGTAGATCTCCGGCGTACCATAATAATCTTCTTCATATCCAGGTTTCAGAACACCCATGGCAATTAATCCATCTCCTTGCAGAACACTTTCAATCATTTCCACATATCTTGGTTCGAAGATATGGTAGCTTGACTTGGTCTGAGGGAACAGGTTTACCGTGGGCAATGGAAAAATGGGTGCATGCATGTATTTAGCCTTAGCTATAAACTGAGGTTGTGAATCCCTGGAGGAGCCGCCATTTTTAAAACAGTCAATTGCGCATCGCTCTCATTAATAATGCCTGAACTGACACCCATTTCCACCAGGACAGAAGTATTGCGCGTCAGAACCAGTACTTCGTCTCCGACTTCAAAAACACCTTCACCACGGAGAACAAAATAGATAATATCTGAGATGGGTTCAACTACTGGAGATATGTATTGGCCAGAATTCAAAAGGAGTACATCCATTTGCAACTGGTCACTTTTAAACATGCTATTAATATTGGCTGCATCTTCTGAGAATTGGGCGATCTGTTTTAAGTCTTTTACATTATTTTCCATGAATCATCTCTATAATTTTATGTACCAGTTTTTCGATTCCAGTGGCAACCTCACCAATTCTCATATCCAGCATATAAGCCGGGGTTGAGACCAGGTTTCTTTCCTCATCAACCACAAAATCGTCCACTGGACAGTTAATATGAACACCACCCATTTCATTAATAGCCGCTGCTGTGTCAGCATCTGAACCAATGGTCAGCCTGGCATCTGCACCATAAATGTGAGGAATCATTGCCGGGGCAATACAAACAAATCCCATGGGTTTGCCTGTCACAGCAAATGCCCGTGCAAATTGGAGGACATCGGTTTGCACCGTACTGGCAGCACCTTTCACTGCAAAATCTGATAGATTTTTAGCAGCACCATAACCTCCTGGGAAAATGACGGCATCGTAGTCGTTGGGATTGGCTTCCCCGATATCAATGATCTGGGTACGTGCAATGCGAGCTGCTTCAACCAAGACGTTTCTGCTTTCACCTTCACTGACCTCACCATTGAGGTGGTTGACCACATGCATTTGCTCCATATCTGGTGCCATACACTGGTAGGTCGCACCGGCACGATCCAAAGCCAGCATGGTGATCACACTTTCTTGAATTTCGGCACCATCCAAAAATCCTGATCCAGATAAAACCACGGCTATTTTTAACATCTTACCCTCCCCTTGCTACCATTTTCACCAATTAAAAGCTGATGTATTAAATTCATCATCCGATTTTTCAGCAACTGGCTGCACCCAGAGCTGCTCTGCTCGCATGACGACTGGATATGTTTCAAGTACTGTCCAACTGGGTTTGATCCCTTTGCCAGTTGATATCCTGTATTTCCATCCATGTAAGGGGCAAGTCACCGTATCTCCGGAAATCTCACACAACTCAAGTTTGAAACCATTATGTTTACAGACACCAGAATGGGCAATAAATCGATCAGGCGTATGGAATATGGTTATCTCAACACCATCAAGGTTCACATTTAGGGCACCATTTTCAGGTACATCAGATGCTTCACAAGCATATACAAAGTCAACTTTGGGCATGCGGGTACCATTCTCCCCTGAACAGTTTTTCAGCCCAGAACAGACCTACCATGGTTTTTGCATCAGTGATTTCACCGCGTCTCAACATTTCCATGGCTTGCGCCAGGGGCATTTCAATGATTTCCAGAAACTCGTCTTCATCACGGTCAATCTGTCGCATACTCAGATCACGGGCCGCATAGATGGCCATTTTCTCATCGGCATAACCAATAGCAGGGTAAAGATGACTTAAAAATGTCCACATCCCTGCTTCATAGCCAGTTTCCTCTAGCAGTTCGCGTTTCCCTGTTGTGAGAAAGTCTTCTCCCGGATCGGTCTTGCCAGCAGGAAGTTCATAAAAGATTTCGTCAGGATAATACCTGTACTGGCGTTCCATGATGAGGGTGTTCTCATCCAGAAATGGAATGACTACCACGGCACCGGGATGTTTAATCCCTTCGCGGACGCTGGTTTTGCCATTGGGAAGCTTGACTTCATCACGGATTACATGAAGCAATTTTCCCTTAAATATAGTCTTAGTTGAAATTTTTATTTCACGAAGTTCTTTAGAATTCATAAGGCTTTAATCATAGAATGTATTGGGGTTAAATGCAAATGAATCCTAATATCTAGATAATCTATATTATGAACTATTTACCCCGTCCTTTAGAGGCTGTGTGAAAATGTGGTTGCAAGGGTATCTTTCTCAGTGTTTTGAGACATTTTTCAATCATTTCTCCAATAAATTGACTTTGTTATTGTCAAGATCACAAAAAACATCTTTCTCAA
>Ga0307992_1001300_pt1 | contig 14853 bp, 15 predicted proteins | sample EllFjometagen133_FD_203162 | JGI IMG/M metagenome (GOLD analysis project Ga0307992, IMG submission 203162) | Marine microbial communities from Ellis Fjord, Antarctic Ocean - #133 | ecosystem: Environmental > Aquatic > Marine > Unclassified | place: Southern Ocean | collected 2014-10-08
CACCAAACTGCCTTTAGGAAGTTTAGCAGACATTCCAAGAATTGTCATGTTAATTGTAATGGGTTTGATACTGGATAAAGGTAAAATCCGCCTTGCTCTCTTGTGAACTAGATGATTTATTAAAATAAAAATATGGAAATTGATTTCTTAGAAATAATAAAAAATACACTCCCTTTTTTGTGGAAACTTTGGCCAGCATTTCTAGTTTTATTGCTCATTGCTCTGCTCCCATTATTTTTTAATCGGTTTGGTTTAGAAATTGATAACTGGCGTATTCGTCGGAAATTCAAAAGGGGAGAAGAATGGCGATCTGACAGAGATCTTTTGTGCTGGTTAAGAGGGATGAAGCCATCTGAATTTGAACATTATATTGCTGATCTTTTTTCTCGTTTGGGTTATAAAACACGAGTGGTTGGCCAGCCTTATGATAGGGGTGTAGACGTCATAGCAGAAAAGGATGGAGTGAAGAATTACATTCAGTGCAAAAAGTTTATAACCCAAAAAGTAGTTGTAGGTGCTGTTAGAGATTTTTATGGCGCGCTTGCTGATCATTTAGCAAATGGTCAGGGATATTTGATAACAACTAATAAATTTACACTTGAAGCTCTCAAATTCGCAGATGACAAACCGATTGAACTTATTGATGGTTTTGGGTTGATTCGTTATATCCGGATGGCTAAAAAAGAAAACAATCTTAGTAATGCGCCGACCAGACAAGTCGCTCAACTATGTCCCAAGTGTGGCGGTAATCTCGTGGAACGGACTGGAAAATTTGGAGCATTTTACGGATGCTCAAAATATCCAAAGTGTAAATATACCCTTAGGAAGAATTAAATTAGACAGATATTTTTGCACAGAAGAAGAAGCCCAAGCCGCAGGTTTCAAAAAAGCCGAAAGCTGCCACTAATTTTTTAAATAAAGGTATGAGCAAATCATTTACTATTCACGATTTACCCAAAGAAGAGCGTCCACGTGAGCGATTGGTTAGATTTGGAGAAGAGGTGCTTTCGGCTCAAGAATTATTGCAACTTATTTTGGGTCGTGGTGTTGCTGGCCAATCAGTGGTAGTTACTGCGCAAAAATTATTATCGCAGTTTGGTAGCCTTCAAAAATTAGCTGAGGCAAGCATTGAGCAACTCTCTTTAATTAGAGGAATTGGTTTAGCAAAAGCAGCACAAATAAAAGCTACATTTGAAATTGGTCGTAGGCTTTCCACGCAGACTGCGCCTTACAAAAACAAAGAACTTACCGATCCCAAGAAAGTATATAATTTGATAAAGAGCAGGCTAAAAAATTACCACAAAGAACATTTTTATATTATTATTCTTAATAGTAGAAATTGGTCAGTAGCAGAGGTCTCTGTCGGCATCCTTGATGCCAATATTGTTCATCCACGTGAGGTATTTGCGGAAGCAATAAAAAATAATGCGGCATCAGTTATATTTGTTCACAATCATCCCTCAGGAGATCCAGAGCCTTCAGAAGGTGATATTATAACAACAAAAAGACTAATTAAGGCTGGCAAGATCTTGGGCATAGAACTCATAGATCATGTTATTATTACTAAAGAGAAGTTTTTAAGCATGAAGGCAAAGGGAATGTTAAATTAAGATTAAAATTTTTAATAAATAATATGAAAAAAGAACAACAAGAAGCAATAATAAATTATTTAGAAAATAGTTCAAAAAAGGTTGCAGAATTTATTTTATCATCCAAAAAAGCGCGATATAGTGCAAACATTAAAAAACACCGCGACATTAAAAAGATTTCTGGTGACGAGGAACTAGTCAGGGGCTATATTTTAACTAAATTAGTCAATGAACTGGGATACAAGGAGGAAAATATCGAAATTGAAAAAGAATACGACATCGGTAGACCAAAGGTCAATAAACCGAGAATAGATATAATTGTACGAGATAATGCCGGAAATGCCTTTTTGTATATAGAGCTTAAGGGCCCTCAAGATTATGAAAAAAATAAAGACGAAATTATAGAGAAACAGCTATTCAATCTCGCTTCACAAGAACGTGGTCAGGGCAAAAAGGTTAAATATCTTGTTTTATATACTGTTGAGATCTTAGAAGACGAAATAAAGGATAAGTGTATGGTAATTGATTATGATAGGTTTACATCTTTTGACTCATGGAAAGAAATTAGAGATTTTGCCGATGAATTGCCTATAAGATACGGTAAGGCGCAAAAAGAACCGTTTATGAAAGGCGGAAAAAAAGATTTAGATACTAATTTTACACATGATCAGCTTAATAGTTTAAGAAAGAATCTTCATAATGTGCTTTGGGGCGGTGGAGGAACAGATGATAATGATATTTTTTCTTCGCTAGTGAATATTATTTTAGCGAAAATTCAAGATGAAAGTGAGAAAAAGAAAGGTGAAAAATATGATTTTCAAATTTTTTCATTCAAAGACGGAGAAAATTTTGAAACCAATGAACAGCTTTTTGAAAGAATAAATGAACTTTATAGAAGAGCTATAAAACAAAGATTAAATATTATTGATGAAAATAAACTCAAAAAATCTTTCGTTATTGATGAAAATAAATTTTCACTCAATAAACTTAAATATACGGTAGCGGAACTCGAAAGATTTAGTTTTGTAGATGGAAAGAATAGTTTTGACGGCAAAGATATTTTGGGTGATTTTTTTGAAGGCATCATCAGAGAAGGATTTAAACAGACTAAAGGACAGTTTTTTACGCACATAAACATTGTGAAATTTATGCTTTGGGGTTTGCAGCTTGATAAGCTCGCAATTGAGAGAGTGAATAAAGACTTAGAAATTCCATATTTAATTGACCCAAGTGCAGGTAGTGGGACTTTTCTTATTGAATATATGAAGTTCATTACTGAAAACCTTAAAAGAAGATTTAAGGGGAAGCTTAATGAAACCAGAGACGTAGAAGATAAATTTCATCAATGGTTTATGCCCGACAACAGAGAGAATAAATGGGCTCAACATTTTATCTATGGCATAGAAATAAATTTTAACCTTGGAACAGCTACAAAAGTAAATATGATATTACATGGAGATGGCTCAACTAATGTTTTTGTGAAAGACGGGCTTTTGCCTTTTAGTTTTTATAATAAGGAAACTGCGCCGAATTTTTTAAAACAATACGAGCAAGACAAAACTTATTTTGACAAGGAGATAAACGGACAATTTGATGTGATCATTACTAATCCACCTTTTAGTGTAGATTTAGACAATGAGACCGAGAAAAATGTAAAAAGAGAATTTATCTTTGGAGGGAAAAAGAATTCGGAAAATCTTTTTATAGAAAGATGGTATCAGTTACTCAAACCAAATGGACGTTTTGGTGTTGTTTTGCCAGAAAGTGTTTTTGACACAACAGAAAATAAATATATTAGACTTTTTATTTATAAATATTTTAAACTAAAAGCGGTTATTTCTCTTCCACAACTTACTTTTGAACCATTTACCTCTACAAAAACCAGTTTACTTTTTGCTCAAAAGAAAACAAAGAAAGAAATTGAAAGATGGGATGAACTTTGGAACAAATATTCTAACGAATGGAACAATTTAAAAACTAGATGTGAAAATTTAATGGCAGTGTATCTTGATAAAAAAGATAGGGAAAGATTACCTTCTGTTAAAAATTTAAAAGAACCAGATGAAAAAATAATTTTGGCAAGAATGCTTAAGGATCATTTTAGAAAAGATGACAAAGTTTTTTCACCCAAGGAATTAGTAGAAAAATATCAAGATGAACTAAAAGGTTTGTGCAAATATAATAAAGATACAAAAGATGTTTTTGGATTTGTAAATACTTGGTGGGTGTTTGGCGAAGTTGCAAAAGAATTAAATTACAAAATTTTTATGGCAGAAGTGGCAAATATAGGTTATAAGCGGACGAAAAGAAGAGAAAAAATAATGCCAAATGAGCTTTATCGTGTAGATGACAAAGGTAAAATTTTGGTTGATGACGGGAAAATAGAAACAGCATTAGATTATATAAGAAACATTAAGTGGGAGTAATTTTAATTTTTAAATACAAGGTTATGGAAGGAAAAGAATATAAGAATAAAAAATTATCGACAAAAATTAAAGATGTCTTTTATTTTAAATTTGAAGATGATAATATTCCTGAATGAAAAATTCGTGAAGTTTTTAAAAACAAATACAAGCAAGTATATTATCCATTCTACAATAATAAGCAAAAATATAAGTATATTGAATCTTTTTCTTTTATTAATGTTTTACCAGATAACATAAAAGGAGTCGGGAAAGCTGCCAGCGGAGGGTTTGGTTTCACGAGAGACCTTAAATCAATAATAAAGGAATTAGAAGATTTCCCCCGTATAAGTCGTATCGTTATCTCAAAAAATGATTTTACATCAATTAGAGGTGGTAAAATTACTTTTAATGTCTCTGATTTAGAAAATATATTTAAAATTTTGCGACCATTTAACGATAAGCAATCCAAAGAAAAAAGAAAAGTAACAAATAATTTGCTTTCTGAAATTTTGCCCAGTAAGTTCAAGAAAGATGTTTCTAAATATATAAAGGGGGATCTGACAGGTTTTATTGTAAGTAAAGATCTAAAAAATAATAAGATTTCCGAGGAAGATGCTAAAAATATTGCGGAAATTTTACCTGAAGAAATAAAAGAGCAACAGATAATTTATAAGATTGAAGAAAAGATTGAATCTATTAAGATAAAAAAGGCAAAAAAAGAGTTCGAGAAGTTGAAAACTCAAAAAAACGACTCTAAACATTTAGAAAAAAGATGGCACAGTTTTTTCAAAGAGAATGACTGGGTGTTTTCTTATGTATTATTGTTGCCCGTGGTTGTTTATGGTGATGAAGTTTATGTTGGGGGTAAAAATGCAAAAAATAGAGATGGAAAAGTAGCTGACTTTCTGTATAAGAATTCGCTAACCAATAATTCGTGCATTATAGAAATAAAAACACACAAAACTCCAATTTGCAACAAGATGGCATATAGAGGAACCAATGTTTTTTCACTTAATAGCAAATTCACAGGTGCTATAAACCAAGTTTTGATTCAAAAAAATAATCTTCTGAAAGATTATGCATCTTTATTAAAAGAGGAAAAAGAAAACGAAAAAGCAGACGAGTTTTTTGATGTGTTTAATCCTAAATGTGTTTTAGTTGTAGGATCTGTGTTTAATATGACGAAGAAACAACGAGGCAATTTTGATATCTTTAGAAACAGTATGGGTAATGTGGAAATAATAACTTTTGATGAGATTGAAAAAAAGTTAGATTATTTTATAGATCTCTTGAATATAGAAAATTAAAACATACAAATATGTCGCTAAAACAATTTACCATCGATTTTCGAGAGTTTACGAGTCATCAATATTTGAGATTTGATGAAAAGTTTTGGTTTACGATAAAGAATCTAGCTGTTTATGATTATGTTTTATTAAAAGATATTTTTACTTTGATTAATGGTAATTCTTATACAGAATATTATACAAAAGAAAAAACAAATATTCCGTATATTAGAATTGGTAACTTATCTTTCAGGTATGAAATCAACGATAAAAATTTAATTTATTTAAATGTTTCTTGTGGAATAAGCGAAGATAAAAAACTTAAAAAAGATGATTTAATTTTGGCAACCATCGGAGCGACTATTGGAAAGATAAATTTAGCAAGGGAGTTTAAAGGCGGAACATTTTCTAACAATACAATTTTATTAAGATTAAAAGACAAAGAAAAACACAATCCTTATTTTTACGAAAAACTTTTTCAAAGCAGTTTGCTGCAAAAATATATTTGGGGAGTTGTATCTCAAAAAGCACAACCAAATTTACAAATTTATGATCTTCAAAATATCAAAATTCCTTTAATTCCAAAATCCATCCAAAATCAAATTGTTGCTCAAATTGAACCGATTGAAAAGAAAATCAAAACACTCAAAAGCCAAATCACGGCGCCGAAAAAAGTTATCAATAAAATTTTTGCGAGAGAGTTTGGGTTTGATAAAAATTTATACAATGAATTTGGTAAAGGAATGACAGCGGGAACGCAAGTCGCAGAAAATAGAATTTTAAGAATTTTTGAGACTGATTTTAGTGAATTTTCAAGAAGTAATATTTTAAGATTTTCTACAAGATTTTATAACAAGCCAACTAAAAAATTGATGGATTTTTTGGATAGCATTGAAACTTTACAAGTCAAAGACATTATAACCGAAAATATTCATCGCGGAGCAAGTCCAAAATATAATACAGATGGAGAAACGCCAGTTATAAAAACGGGGCATTTGAAAAATAGATATATTGAAATTTCACAGGAAGAATTTGTAGATCAAGATTTTTATAATTCATCGATAAGATCACAAGTAAAAAGGGGTGATATTTTAATTGCCTCAACAGGCAAAGCTTCGCTTGGGAAATGCGATTTATTAGAAAATGATCAAAATTTGGTAGTAGATGGGCATGTTTCAATTATTAGAGTTGATGAAAAAAAATATGATCGGTTCTTTTTTGCATATTTTTTTAGGTCAATTTTAGGATACTTTCAAATGGAAAGAGATTTTACGGGAGCGACAAACCAAATTGAGCTCTATGCTGATGAAATTTCAAATTTTCAAGTTCCAAACATTTCGTCAAAAGTTCAACGAAAAATTGTGGATGAGATAAGGAATGAGCTCGACAAACAAAAAAAGATGAATCAAACAATAGAGACCGCAAGAAATAAAATTGACGAGATAATAAAAAAAATATGGAAATGAAATCTTTTAAAATTTTATGACAAATTCTGATAACAAAAATATAGAAATCAAATTTGGAGGAGATTTGCATGAAATTGACGTAAATTTACTTATAGAGTCACTTGTAAGTTTTTCCTCCGTAACACAAGAATCTGCTGCGTATCTATCACCTGGGATTAAGGTGAATATAAAAATTAAAGCTCCTCGTCGTGGAAGTTTTATAACTTCACTTTATTTAGTTGCTCAAAATGCAGGAGATCTTTTTATACGAGAAAATATTGGACTTGCTGGTAAAATTGTTGAAATTGTTGGTGGATTGTATAAGTTAAAAAAATGGATTGCTAAAAATGGAAAACCAGAGATCGTAAAACCACACAAAGATAATAGTATTGAAATTTCAAATACGAGCGGAAATATTACTGTTAATCAAAATGTCTATAATATTTATCAAGAAAATCCAAAAGTTCGTGAGGATTTGCGAAATACTTTTTCAAAATTAAAAAAACAAGAAGAAATTACAGATTTTTCTATTCGAGATGTTGATTCACAAAAAAATATTTTTGAAGTAGAAAAAATAGACTTTAAGCTTTTAGCCTCTGTGGATGATGAAACAAAACAAAGAAAACAAAAAGTTGTAAAAGAAAAACAAGAACTTTTTGTTTTCAAAGTTGTGTTTCAAGAAAAGTATAAATGGGAGTTTTATCATCAAGGAATGAAGATATTTGCGGACATTAAAGATCATATCTTTTTTGAAAAAATAGAGAAAGGAGAAATTGCGTTTAGAAACGGTGATAAGTTTATTGTTGACCTAGAAATAGAACAAGTTTTTGATGAATCCGTAAATACTTTCATAAATGATGCATATCATATTTTAAAAGTAATTAAACATATTCCGCGAATATCATCAATCCAACACTCTCTAGATTTCGAAGGCTCAAAAAAGAGAAAGAATAATAAAAGATAATAAAATATAATAAATTATGGCCAACATAGAACTTAATGTAATTAGTTTAATAATTAGTTTTTTTGGTGGTGGTATTTTAGGTGCTTTAATAAATTGGATTCGTGCCGAACGTTCTGATAATAAAGAGCGCAGAATAAAATTTTTAGATAATCAGATTAGAGAGTTATATGGTCCTTTGTACTATTTGTTATTTTATGGATTATGGTTTCAAAGGGGCGTAGGAAAATTAAAGTGAGTCGTCAAAAATTAAAAATTATGAGCGCAAAATACTATAGCGATGATTCTCACTCAATGGATATAACGTCAGAGTTGAATAATGCTATACAAGACAATCAACTAAAAATTGTCTTATCAAACAACATAGCCGGGGACCCTCATCATGGAATAATTAAAAAAGGAAAAATTAAGTATAAAATTGATAGACAAGAGAAAGAAAAGGAATATAAAGAGAGAGAATTAATTGAGTTACCGTAAATTATTATAAAATTTTTAGAGAATTCGCTCTATTAAGTTTTAATTAAAAAATATGGTTGATAAAACTAAAAAAGATTTATGGGTTGAAATGTCTATTCGGGAAATATGGACACAGACTAATTTTGCCAAAATTGCATATTCGCATATTAACCAAAAGGCGATGGCCAAAAACGATCTTATTTTTTCATCTATTCATTCTTTTTTATCTCATTGTGCGATGATATCGAAGATGCTTAGTGCTACAGATAGTAATAAAAAAACTATAGGCGATATTATTGGAGTTAAGAATACCTCATTAATACACAAAAGAAAATTTCGTAATAGTTTGGAACACTATGATAAAGAATTAAAAAAATGGATTGATAAGTTTCCTATTAATGTTGCAATAGGAACATATAATATTGGTCCTAAATCAGCAATTCAGTGTTCAAATATTATTTTAGTAAGTCATTACGATCCGGCTACTAAAATTTTTACTTTTGTAAATAATGATTTTAACTTAGAAAAATTATTTATTGAAGCTAAAAAAGTTAAAGGAAATGCTGATAAATGGGTTATAAGAATGGAACAAGGAGCGATAACTCCACCGTTTATATAATTCAAGATATAAATCTATTATAATACATATGCAGAAATCAAAAAAAATAAAAAGAAATAAAAGAATACGAACAAAAAATTATCCTCCCCTCCGGGATGCGCTAATTATAGAAGAGTGAAGATTGATTTTGAAAAAGGGGATATGTATTTTTGCACAGAAGAAGAAGCCCAAGCCGCAGGTTTTGAAAAAGCAGAGAGTTGTAAATAATTTTTCAAAATTAACGATTTTTGCCTATTTTAAGGCTAATTAGATGAAGCTATGCTTCATTTTTTTGTTAAATGTACTGTATAAAGTTATCCACAGGCAATTAAATTGACATATTATCGTATGTTTGTTATATTTATAACATAATCATTAAATATACCAAATAACTCAGTATATTAATAAATAAAAGTATGGAAAGTAAAAAAGAAAAATTCAAAAGATTGGCAGATTATAGAACAAATGAAATTTTAAAAAAAATAAAAGTTCTTGGCAATTGTTCAAATAAAAGTGCTTATGAGTATACAGAAGAAGATATAAATAAAATCTTTTCTGCGATTGACAAGAAAACAAGAGAAATGAAAGCAAAGTTTCATTTCTCCAAATATAAAGAATTTAAATTATAATATTATGGATGCTTATAAAAAATTCGTTAAAGCACTTAAACCCTTTCAAGAAAAACAATATGAAAATATTACCCAGGATCAATTGGCAATTTTTACGATGTATTTTTTGGAACAAAAAGAAATACCGCTATATTTTGAATATATCGCGGTAGCTTTATTTAAATTCTTCCCCAAAAGATTTTCATTGGTTACATTTAAAGAATATCCTGATTTATATAGAATTTCAAAAATATTAGGTTTACACCTTAGGCCGACCGACAGAAATTGGGCTGTTGGGAATATCAAAACTAATTTTTTCATAACTCCACTAGGTAAAGAAATATCCAAAGAAACGGAAAAAATATTAAATGATCCTAACCCACAAAATAGAATTTTAAAAGGAAATGAAGGAACAAAAAGAAGTAAATCTATTCAAGGAGATATTAGTGAAATATTAACCTCTGATTTATTTAAAAAATGGAAGACTAGAAAAGAAAATGTAAATGAATTTGAGGTAATTTCATTCTTAGGTGTTATGTCATTTACTAAAAAAGATATAATAAAAAAGAGAATTTTAAGACTAAGAAATATTTGCAAGAATACAAAAAATGAAGACGTATTGGTATTTATAAATTATATTGCCAAATTATTAAATCTATAAAAATTATGAGGAAGCATATTATTAAACATTCGCGAAGATTTACTTCCAGAACGCATAGTAAGGCGTTGCGTGATATTTATAAGATACTTACCGAGCTTATAACTAATTCGGACGAGAGTTATAATAGGCTTCAAAAACATGATGTAAAGATAAACTATCCGAAAGATATAAAAATATATGTAGACAGAAAGAAGAGAGTCGTCAAGGTTGTTGACTATGCAGAGGGTATGAATTTCAAAGATATAAAAAATGCTTTCGAAAAATATGGAGCCGTGAAAAGTGGGGCCAAAAGAGGGCACGAGGGAAGAGGTCTATATGGACAAGGACTAACAGATGTTTTGTTTTTGAACCCATATTCGAAAAGCATTTTGTATTCGATAAAAGATAACAAATTATATAAATGTTCATTTTATTACAATGGTGATGAACAAATATATTCTGATGAAGTTTTAGGCAAAAAAGAATTAAAAAAGCATAGACAGAAATACAATATAACAAGAAATGGTACTGTTGTTGAATTTCAGCTTCCTAAAGCTGGAAAAATTAATCTTCCTCAATTTCAGAACCTTATTAATGGTTTGACAAATTCTTATATGTTAAGGTTTATAAATAGAAATCCAGATAGAAATATTATCTTGACGGAGACTGAGAATGGAAAGAAATCTGTAACAAAACAAATAAAATATAACTTTGTAGAAAATATATATCCTAGCAAGGTTTCTAAAATTATAGATAATAAAAAAATATATTTTAAGTATGAGAATTTCAAGCCAATTGAAATAGATATTTCCCTTTATAAAGCAAAATTTGATTTAAAACAGAAGATTAGCGAAGACGCAAATGGTATATTAATTTTTGACGCTCATCATGATAATTGCGTATACGATTTAGACTTTTTTGGATTTGATAAAGATCTGGGAGCTAATAATATTTTTGGTTATATAAAATTGACGAATGCAAGAGAAATAATTGATCAAAAATTAGAGGCACTAATTCCAGAAGAAATTTTGACAGACACGAGGAATGGTTTCGATAAATCTCACCCATTTTACAAAAGTTTTTCTTATCAAATTAAAGATCTACTTGCTCCAATTTTTGATAGCTTAAAGGACTCAGAAAAAGACATCAGCAGCGAATCAAAAAAAACACAGAGAAGACATCAAGAGGCGTTTAATTATCTAAACAAGAAATATATAGAACTTGTTGGAAAAAAAAGTGGAGGAACCTTCGATAATCAAGACTCATCAAAAATACATAATTTATCTTTTGCTAGAGGAAATATTAAAATAACTGAAGGTAAGTTATATGGCCTACAACTCAAAATCAATATTAATGATTTTCCGCAAGGATCGAAAGTGTCTATAGATTGTAACGAAAAACGGATAACATTTTCTCCAGAGATAATATATCTTAACAAAGAACGGGTCGATGAATACGGCGTAATATCTAAGTATATACAGATTAAATCAAATACACATAATATTGCTGGTAAATTAACAGCTAAATGTGGCGACATAGAAGCAATCTGTTTTGTATCGGTTATTCAAACTGAATTATTTTATCCTAAAAATGGCATAGAATTCAATCCAGATGAATTTACTGCGATAACTAACAAAAAAAGCAAATTATATCTTTTTATTGATTTAAATAAAATAAAAGTTAACGAAGAAATTATTCTAAAATCGAATAATTCTTCCATTGAATTATTAGACAAAAAGATAAATGTCTCGAAAGAAAAAATAAGCCAATCTAATAATGTTATGGCACAGGTTGGCTTTATTGGTAAAAAAAATAGTGAGACTGGTTGTATTTCCGCTAGCTGTAGAGGATATGAGTGCAATGCTAAAATTTATATCTATGACAAAAATAAAAAACCGCTACAAGGAAAAGATGCTGGAATTTTTCGTGGTTGGAAATTTGGCGACATGCCCGAACAAATTCAAAAGGCAAGGGCACAGTATGGCGAAGGAGCGGGGTTTATTGTAATTAACAGAAAAAACCCAATCAATAAAATATATTTCGGCGATAATCCCATTAGATCTGATATAGATAAGTCTGTTATTATGCAATTATATATTGTAGAGCTTATTTTAGATGAATTTCTTAATCTTTCGGTCGCAGAAGCTTACAATAAGGGCAATCTGGGGCAACAAACGGATGATCCTCATACGGATATTTCGAAACATATAGTAGGAGAAAAATTGAAAATCGGCCCTATGATTTATGATATGTTTATAAGTAAATTTTTGCTCCAAAAATATCAAAACATTATCAATAGCAATGCTGAATTTAGTGAGGCAAATATTTTAATCTCGAGGATAGATGTTCTCCACGGTAGACTCAAAGAAATAGTCGAAATGAGATTCGGCTTAAATGAGAATAGGAAATATACGCTAGAAGAGATAGCATTTAAATATGGTTTAACAAGAGAGAGAATCAGGCAAATCATAAATAGTGCGTTACCTAAATTATATGATAATGACGAAATAATAACATTAGAAGATGTTCTAACAGAAACGTCGGCTAATCCTGAAGAAAAAGTGAATTATATCGATCGGTTTGAAAAATCTTTTTATACCACAATAAACAAAATCATTGACGAAGTTGTTTCCTTTCATAATATAAGAATTGAAGATATTAAAGGAATTTCTAGAAAAAAAGAATTTGTCGTTCCTAGACAGGTTGCAATGTATCTAATTAGAAAACACACGAAAAGTTCATTTCCTTCTATTGGAAGAATATTCAAACGAGACCATACGACTGCACTTTATGCTTACAATAAGGTTCAGGAAAATTATAGAAAAGAGGGTAAAACTCAAAAAGATATCGTGTTAATTGAGGATCATTTGGCGAATGTTGATGTTTTGTAGTAGTGAGTAGGCCTTAATGGCTTGCTCTCGCGTTTTCCATTTATTTTTTTTAGAATTTTTTAAAAATGGGTATTATCTCTCTAAATCGGTGATTGAAAATAAGCTTCAATGGCAAGCTTTGGGCAGAGCTAAATCTGGAATATAAATTTTTCTAGCCTCCATAATCTTGGTTCTAACGTCGTCTACGATGCGGAGCCAACCTAGTACGCGGTTCGAGATACCGATGTGCGTCAAAAATCGTTTAAAATATATATAACAAACTAAAAACTACTTATGTTTAAAGTAGTTAAAATTGGAAACTTATCTCGGTAACTCTTTTGAGCTGCGGGGATTTTTTGTTGAAAAATTATGAAATGCGTGTTTATCGATGAATTTAAGCCGGGAGTTAGTGCCATTAATAATCGCAAACTTTATGGTATTTCTGCGATTGTCATTGATTCTACTTACTATACAACTTACAAGAATGGTTTTGAAAAAGCATTTGAAAATCTTGGCTGGACGAAAGGCAAAGAACTAAAAGGAAGGTATACTTATTCCAAAGCCATTTTTGAGGGTATTTCAGTAGAGAAAAGAATAAATTTTGGCAAAAAATGGACCGATGTACCATTAAACGAAAGGATGGATGAAATAGGATTTCCAAACAAAGATTATTATGATTTGATAGTAAAAGTAACATATACATATGCCCACGTTAATTCTTTAAGTTTACTTTCAGAAATTAATAAGACATCAGATGTCAAAAGAACAAAAGATCAATTTTCTTCTCAAGCTATATATTCAGTTACGGCACAAATGTTGGGACATGTATTAAAAGCATTGAATATATATTTCAAAGATTTTTTTAATTATTATGAAGAAATTTGGAAACAAATACCAGGAAAGCCAAACGCAAGAGAAAGCTTTGAAAAAGCCCAGGAAAAGATTCAGACAAATAAAAAATAAGTTTTTATCCATCAAGAGAATTAAAAGCAAGAATTATTTTAGACAACAATAATAATAAACCTTATTTTTATGTGTTTTTAAAAGAGTGGGAAACATGAATATAAAAGAAAAAGATGTGTTAGAAGAAGCAATTGGAAACAGCGAGGGATTGCATAAATAGCGGTCAAGATGTGGATAACCATTTTCACCGAACGGGGAAAATGGTCAAAATTGGTTCTAATGCAGTCAGAAAGGTTATAGATTACAAATTAGACAGATATGCTTGTTATTTAATAGCTCAAAATGGAAACCCCAATAAACCCGAGATAGCTTTAGCTCAGACTTATTTTGCTATACAAACAAGAAAACAAGAAGTTTTTGATCAATTACCAGATGTTGCAAAAAGATTATTCATTTGTAATGAGGTGTCTGAGCAGAATAAGAAACTTTTTAAGACAGCAAAACAAGCTGGTGTCACTAAATTTGGCTTATTTAATGATGCTGGATATAGGGGTCTTTATGGCATGTCATTATCAGATATTGAAAGAAAAAAGGGAATAAAAAAGAGAGAATTATTGGATAGAGCTGGTTCTACTGAATTAGCAGCTAATCTCTTTCGTATCACTCAAACCGACGAAAAATTAAAAAAGGACAAAATACAAGGGGACCATTCAGCCTATCAAACTCATTTTATGATTGGAGGAAAAGTAAGACAAACTATTAAAGAAATTGGTGGGACAGCCCCAGAACATTTACCCACAGAAAAACACATCAAAGAAATAAAAAAAGAAATAAAAAAAGTAGGAAATATAAAAAATAAAAAGATTAGAGGCAATAAGAAAACTAAACATTCGTAGTTAAATTTAAAAAAGGGGACTGCCTCCTTAAGTTAACCTCTAACGTCAATTTCAGTAAATTTAATTTTAAAAACTATGGCATATATATTTCCAGAGAAAATATTTCCTAGCGCATTGAATAAATATATTCAATGTCCATTTAGATTTAAGTGTCATAACGATAGGGACGTGAAAGCAGAATTTATTGAAAATCCCG
>Ga0307992_1001301_pt1 | contig 14852 bp, 13 predicted proteins | sample EllFjometagen133_FD_203162 | JGI IMG/M metagenome (GOLD analysis project Ga0307992, IMG submission 203162) | Marine microbial communities from Ellis Fjord, Antarctic Ocean - #133 | ecosystem: Environmental > Aquatic > Marine > Unclassified | place: Southern Ocean | collected 2014-10-08
TTTTTTACCATTAGTCCGAAAGATATTCATTCTGATTACTGCTGCTCTTGCTTTAATTTTAGGGGTGGTTAGTCTATATGACTACCTCCAATTTAAGAAAAAAGGGACCACTAAAGACGCCAAGCTTCAATTGCCCTCATTTTTAAAGAATATGATTCATTCTGCTATCCGCAAGAATGTAAGATTGAGCAATTATATTTTAATGGCTGCAGTAACTGGCTTTATAGTTTCTCTTTTAGAGTTAGCCTGTACGGGCCAGATTTATCTTCCTACTATAATGTTTATCAGCACTATCCCTGATTTGAAGGCTAATGCTTTATTTTATCTCTTGTTCTATAATCTGATGTTTGTGTTACCTTTAATTCTGGTCTTTTCTTTTACTTACTGGGGGACTTCTTCGGCACAGTGGGCTGCACTTACTCAAAAGAATTTTGGGAAAATCAAAATAGCAATGACTTTGTTATTTTTCGGATTAGCCGGGTTGTTGCTTTACAGCGGAATTTTTTACTAAAAACTATGAATTTGTAACTTGTATTTAATACTAGCGTATTATTGAATAGACTTATATGGAATAGTAAAAACAGTATTGAGTATATAGTATCGAGTTAAGAAAGAGAAAGAAAATGGGCACAATTTATTGTGCTCCTATACCTGAATCCTGGTTTCTGTAACACGATACGATTATACTAATGACTAATTTAATTGGTTAACCGGCGAACAGGTTAACTGTGGCCAACTAATCTAATTGGTAGATTGGCTAATCGGTAAATTGGTAAATTAAAAGAGAGGTGTTTTAAAATGATTTTTTGCTTAAGGAATAAAAAAAATAATCTTTTAACTATTTTATTAATAATTGCTTTTTTGGTTTCTTTTTACTCGTCTGCCTTTTCTTCATCTTTTAGAAAAGGTTTCCCCGCTCCCAATTTTACCCTTCAAACTATAGATGGAGAAACCTTTAATTTAGCAGATTACAAAGAAAAACAAAAACTCCTTATTCTTTATTTTTGTAATAACGAGAATGAGAATTCAGTATGTGGGATAGAAGAACTGGCTGAGTATTTTAAAGAGCGTATTATTGAAGAAAAATACCAGGTAATTATGATAAATACCCGTAAGAACTTAAAAGAAAAAGATATTAATCAGATTAAAGAGTTTTGGAATAATAAAAAAATACCTTTCATTATACTATTAGACAGCCAGGAAGAAGTAAGCAATCTTTACAATATTGAAATTTTACCTACCGCTATCTTTTTAGCCAGAAATTTGGTAGTAAAGAGAATATATCCGGGCTTAATCTCCAAACAACAAAATTTAATGTTCCAATATCTCAGTTATTTTTTAGGAGCCGAAGAAAAAGGTACTCCTAAAAAAAAGACTAAAGAGAAAGAGGATGATGGCTGCGATGATGGAACATGTGATCCTCCACCCGGATATTAATAAGTAATAGCTAATATGTTTACATATTATGTTTAAAGGAGAAACTTTATTTATGAAAGGAAAATTATTTCAAATAGTATTTCGTTTATCAGTTGTTGTCGTGGGGATTGGTTTTTTACTATTTTTAGGAGGTGGGTGTACTCCTCCTCCTGTATCCACTGGCAGTATCTAGGGCGGGCTACCGATGAAACCATAGATAGGTTTAAGTGGTATGCTGAGTCTCTTGGTATCTCTCGTCATACCCCTGATACTTATTTTAATGGTTTGAATCAAAGTGTTCATTCAAGTGAGAGTAGCTATAATAATTATAAAACAGCAATTGATACGGAATTAGCCATAGCACCAAAAATAGATATTGTTGCATCTTGCAATGTTAATACTACCAACTTCACTGTTAGTATCAACGGTAGTATTGGAAATATTAGCTATGAAGATTTGACTGATTTAATTGTTGGGGCAATGATTTATGAGGATTCGGTATCCGAAAAAGTTTTTGATTTTGAATTATGGTTTTTCGGTTTCAATCTTAACTTTTTATCTTAATAACGAGATTGCCGCGCTCCCTATGGTCGCAATGACAGAGAACATAATAAACTGATAACTAATAAATTAAAACCGAGAACCGAAAACTGTCAACTGACAACCTGTATTTAATGCTAACGACTATTCACTATTCACTAACGACTAAATAAAACAAAGGAGAAATTCATGGTTCGTAAAAATAAAATTATTATTATCTTAATAAGTATAGTAGTTATAGTAGGAGCTTTTTTAATATTTTTTAATATTCAAAACAAGTCTTCCCAACCGCCTACTATTTCTTTTTCAGAAGAGGAATGGGATTTCGGTAAAGTAAAAGAAGACGAAAGACCTGTTCATATCTTTACCATTAAAAATACCGGGAGAGAAGAACTGATTATCAGCCGGGTACGGTCCTCCTGCGGATGTACTGCCACCATGCTCTCTTCTGATAATATACAACCGGGAAAGTTAGCCGAACTAAAGGTCACTTTTAATCCTACCGGCTATAATACTCTGGTTAAAAAAGATATCTATATCGAATCCAATGATCCCCAGCTCTCCAAGGCCAAAATTACAATAGCTATCGAGGTAGAACCTATCCCCTCTCCTCAAGCTTTCCTCTCTAATTCTCAATGGGATTTAGGACTAGTTTCCCAGGGGGATTTACCCACCTTTGCTTTTACTATTGAAAATAAGGGAGAGCTGGATCTAATAATTGATAAGATAGATGCTTCTGAATATATCCAATATGATACAGAAATGCCTCTAACAATTCTTCCGGGAGAAAAACAGGAGATAACTTTTACCTATGATTCCAGCCAACATGAATTAGGCGAAGTAAGAGAGAGTGTGCGTATATACTGTAATGACCCCAGGAGAAAGGCTTTTTCACTACGTGTTGATGGTTACGTAAAAGAGAAATCTGCTCCTACAGTAAGTATTTCTCCGGTAGGAATAAATTTTAATTTAGCGGCTGATTCCGAAGGCGAAACGATAGGAAAGTTTATTTTGGAAAATTCAGGAAAAGAAGGGATAAAAATCACTTCCATAAAAACTTCAGCAGATTATATCGTCCCTTTAAAATCCGAAATTGAGTTAAACTCAACAGAAAAAGAAAACCTTCAAGTAATATTATTAAGGGATAAAGTTTCAGATAAAATGCAGGAAGGGGAAATAAAGGAATATCTTTATTTAACTATTGCCGTTCCTATTGTAATTAATAAGTAATAAATTATTTCATTAAAATTAGTAGAAATTTTAATTTAGGAAAAATTTGGCATAGAAGATAAATATTTTTAAAGCAATAATATGATATCATCATATATAAAGGAGAATATAACAATGGAAACTGCCATAAAGATGTTCAAAGCTTTATCTGATGAAACTCGTTTACGTATTTATCTGCTTCTGCTGAAAGGCGAATTGTGCGTCTGTGAATTGGTAAATATATTAAATATAGAACAATCGAGAATTTCACACAGTGTTAGGATTTTAAAAGAAGCAGGTCTTGTGGTTAATCGGCGAGAGGGTAAATGGATTTTCTATGCAGTAAATCCTGAAATAAAAAATAATAGAGTAATTCAGAGTTTAAGGGATGAATTAAAATTGTCAAAACAAGATTTACAAAATATTACTAAATGCAAGAAAGAAAATATAAGAGAAAAATTCAAATGCAATTGATTTCTTATTTTGTTAGTTAGTTACTTGGTTAACTGGTTAGCTAGTTCAATACTAATAATTTATAAACCAATTAACCAATTAACCAGCTAACCAGGTAACTAACTCGTTTACTCTCTTCAACATTCTAAACAGAAAGGGAGTGTAATTATGTGTGATACTATAGTAGCCTTAGGTTCTGCAACTGAAGAAGGTTTTACCCTTTTTGGGAAGAATAGTAATCGAGAACCTGATGAAGCCCAAAACATCCTTATAGTCCCTCGTAAAAAGCATAAACCAAACGATACTATTCAATGTGCTTATTTGACTATCCCCCAGGTTCCAGAAACAGTTCGGGTATTACTCTGTCAACCTTTCTGGATGTTTGGAGCAGAAATGGGAGCTAATGAATATGGGGTGGTTATTGGTAATGAATCGATATTTACCAGAGAAAAGCCAGGTAAAATAGGCCTAACCGGTATGGATTTAGTTCGCTTAGCCCTCGAAAGAAGCCGAAATGCCCGGCAGGCATTAGAGGTTATAATTAAATTATTAGAAAAGCACGGACAGGGAGGCAATTGTGGTTATCGATTGAAATTAAAATATATGAATAGTTTTTTAATTGCCGATAAGAAAGAAGCCTATGTATTAGAAACAGTAAAAACCTGGTGGGCCTGGAAAAAAATCAAGGATGTTTGGAACATATCTAATATAATATCTTTACAGAAAGATTATGATGCTTGTTCTGAAGGATTAATAGAGAACGCAACTAAAAAAGGTTACTGTAAAAACGAAAAGGATTTCAATTTTCGAAAATGTTATTCTGCTAAATTTATGACCTGGGCTGCCAAGGGGGCTGAACGGGAAAAACGCTCTCGAACTTTACTTTCAAAAAGGAAGAAAAGATTGACTACTAAAGATTTTATAAATATTTTGCGAGATCATGGGGATAACCCCCAATGGACTCCTAACCGGGGTCCTGGCGCCACCTTGTGCTTGCACGCAGCAGACAAATTATTTCGCCGAAACCAAACAGTCTGTTCCCTGATAGCAAAAATTGGTAAAGATAAGAAATTCTTTTATACTACAGGGGCTTCCAACCCTTGCATAAGTCCCTTTTTCCCCGTTTTTTCTCTCGATACTACAGTTCCTGGTGACTATAGCGAAGGAAGAGAAAATTATAATTCAAAATCTTATTGGTGGGAGAGTGAGCGTTTTCATCGAAAGGCCTTACTAAATTTTAATTCTGCTCAAATTGAAATTCAGCCTTTAATAATTAATTATGAGGAAGAAATAATTTCTTCTATCGAAAACAGTTTAAGCACATTAAATCAAAAACAGATTAATGAATATTTTACCCGAGCCCGAGCCATAGTTAAAAATTGGGGTTCTAAATTAGATCATCTTACTTCGGTAAATTTGGGATGGAGTTTCAGCCGTTATTGGAAAGGATATAATAAACGGAACGGAATTATTTGAGTTTTAGCAGAATGATTAGTAAAATAGTTAATAAAACAAAAGGAGGAAAAATTAAAGATGAAAAGGAATAAAGTTAAATGGCCGGTTATTTTATTAGGAGTGAGTATAATTTTGCTTTCAGTGGTAAGTCAGGGTTTTTCTCAGAGTGTATCAGAGATACTTAAAGAGGCAGAGAGTAATTATAAAAACTTTAATCAGGATTTTAAGGACATGGCTATGGTTTTTGACGCAAAGATATATACACCTGAAGAAGAGATGATTACGGAGATGAAATTGTTTACCAAGGGAGAAAAATCCAGATCGGAAATTGTGATGCAATTTCCTGAATCTGCTGGTATGCCTGAAGGGATGGGGAGCATGCAGACTATAATTATTTTTGACGGCCAGGATACCTGGATGATATCACCCTTTACTGGGAAGAAAAAACTTACTGATGAACAAGCTGAGGAGCAGATGCAATATCAAACGGGAATGAATTGGTGGAGCTCTATATCAGATAAGGCAAAATATGTAGGAATAGAGAGGATTAACAACAGAGAATGTTATGTTCTTGAGATAGAGGCAGGGGAAGATTCTCTTCATAGTAGAATATGGGTGGATAAGAATAATCTTTTTTTAGTTCAAACAGAGAGTAAAACTGATTCCGAAGAAACAATGCGTATGATATTTTCCGATTTTAGAAAAATTAAAGATAATTGGGAATTAGCTTACAAAACTGAAGGGTTTATTGATGAAGTACCGATGATGACCATCCTTCTTAAATCTTTCGAAACAAATCAGGGACTTTCTGATGACTTGTTTGATGTAGATAAAGTAGAAGTATCAGGTCCAAATATGCAGGAAATGATGCAAAATATGATGCAACAGGGAAAGAATAATTAAAATATTTATTATAAAGGACTAGGGAGAGGTGCCTTCAATGAAAATATTAGTAGTATTTTATTCGAGAAGCGGCAGGACTAAAAAAGTAGCGAATACAATTTCAAAAATCTTAAAGTGTGACAAGGAAGAGATTTTTGACACTAAGAACAGGAAAGGGATCCCTGGGTTTTTGAGTGCAGGGACTGATGCTAACTTGAGAAGATTAACCACAATTAAGGAGATAAAAAATAATCCTTCTTTGTATGACTTGGTTATTATCGGAACTCCTATCTGGTCCTCTAATATTTCTACTCCTATAAGGACATATCTTTCTTTACATAAAGAAGATTTTAAAAATGTGGCTTTTTTCTGTACCCGATTAGGTTCAGATGCCAATAAGGTATTTGATGGTATGAAAAATCTTAGTCAAAAAACCCCACTTGCCTTACTTCAGATGACCTCCCGAGAAGTGGCAAGAGACCAATACCTGCAGAAAGTGAAAGAATTTATAAAGAACTTAAAGGAAGAGACAGTAAAATAAAATGAAAGTAACCGAAGAAGAATTTGAAGAATTAGTTACAGAGGCAATAAGCACCCTTCCTAAAAAATTCAGAGAAAAGATGGAAAATATTGCCGTAGTCATTGAAGATCTACCTTCCCGGGAACTCCTGATAGAGATGAAGATCAAGTCACCCTATGGCCTTTTGGGTCTTTATCGGGGAATCCCTTATACCAGAAGAGGTATTTGGTATAGGAATGTTATGCCTGATAAGATTATTATCTTTAAAAAACCCATAGAAGTTCGCTGTAGAGATAAAGAAGAAATAAAAGAATCTGTCAGAAAAGTGGTTATCCATGAGATTGGGCATTACTTTGGTTTAGGAGAAGCAGATTTACGAAAGATTGAAAGGGAGAGGGATAAAAATAGTATATAGTGTATAGTATCGAGTATATAGTATCTAGTAAAGAAAGAGAAAGAAAAGAAAAATTCAAGATAGTATTAAGTATTTAGTGAAGAGAAGAAAGAAGATAGAGAATAACATACAGCGTTTAGCGCATAAAAAAAATTTATAGGTTAGAGATAAAGTTATGAAACCAAGAAAAAAAGAAAAAATAGATTTAACCAATTCTTATTTTAAATATCCTCTACCCGCAGAGCTAATAAAAGAGTTAGCTAAAGAGGTAAAAAATATTAATCTATATCCTTCCGGAGGGGAGTATAATGAACTTCGGCAAGTTTTAGCCGAGTATGTGGGGTTAAAGACGGAGAACATTCTGCCCACCAATGGGTCGGATGAAGTAATCGAAATAGTTTCCCGAGCTTACAAGGGAGAAGTATTAATTCCCATTCCTACTTTTTTTCAATATGAAGCCAGTGCTAATAGGTCAGATTCGCCTAAAGTTTTGGTTAATTGCTTACATAATAGAGAATATAATATTAATTATTCCACTCAACAATTAAACAAAGCTTCATTGGTTTGGATATGCAATCCTAATAATCCTACCGGGACGGAAATCCCCAGAGAAAAAATTATTGATATTCTACAAAGAGCAAAGGGTATGGTAGTAGTTGATGAATGTAACTACGAGTATTTGGGAGAGACGATAGTAGATTTAATTGATAAATATAAAAATTTAGTTATTTCCCGAAGTTTCTCTAAAAATTATGGATTAGCAGGATTACGTTTGGGTTTTGCCATTTCTAATCCTCAAAACATAAAAAGATTGAATGCTTTTGGACAATATTTTAGGGTAAACAGAATAGCCGAGAAAGCTGCGGAAAAGGTGCTGAAATATTTAGATTATTATCAACAAAATTGGGGAAAAATAAAGAAAGTAAGAGATAAATTTGTAAGGCAAATAAATGGGCTGGGATTTTTTGCTTATGATTCAAAAGCAAATTTTGTTTTAGTGGAGTTTAAGAATAAGAACGAAACCGAAAGAGTTTGGAAGTACTTAAAAGAAAATGGCATTTATACTTTACCCGGTTGGGAGAATGAATTTTCCGGTTTAAAAAATAATTTCATCAGATTTACTATCGGAGAAGAATGGGAGATAAATAAGGTAATAGAAGTGTTACTTGATTATGTAAAGAAAAGTTAGGCCTAATTCGTATCTCGTATTTCATGAATTGTATCTCGCTATATTAGCGTGGAGCGTGAGATTAGTTAGTTAAGATAACAAGAAACAGAATCCAGAAATCAGAATTCAGAATAATAGCTACTAACTTAAACTATTTAGAAGGTAGGGGTTCGATTCATTGAACCCGCTTATCTCCTACTATATACTAAATACTATTCACTAACGACTAATTTAATTGGCCAGCTGGCCAATTAAATTTGGTGCCGAAGGGGGGATTTGAACCCCCACAGGCATACACCTACTACGCCCTGAACGTAGCGCGTCTACCAGTTCCGCCACTTCGGCTTATTATTTTTGAGAATAAATTTAAAATTAATAGGTAACTGAAAGAGTCTTTACTGAAAATAGAATAAAGAAAATAGATATTATTGTCAAGTTTTTATTACAAAATGTTAGTAACAAGGACTCAGGCATTAACTTGACACTACCTACTATTTTGTGTTAAATTTAATTAGTAAATGACTAAAGTCCGGGTACCGATGCACATGCAGTGGTTGTTTTCCTGATGGAAATTGAACGTATCGCTACAAGGACAAGGGGGAAAAGATGTTGCCAAGTCTATTTGCCCATCTGCCGAGAATCGTTTTGGTTCTGTTTGCCCTATCCGTTACTTTTTTTCCCGCCCACGCGGCTCAATTCACCGTAGACCTGACCATCACCTCACCCCAGGATAGTTTTGTCTACGACCTCAAGGTCAAGGACAACATGATCCGACTCGAAAAGACCAAGGGGCCCATGAATGTCCCATCCTTTCCCACCATCTACAACCGGAGCACCGGTGTCACCTGGGGGCTGAACCCACAGGTTCAGCAGTATGTTGAGGAGACGGATCCCGCAAAGACCATGATGATGAATCCTATCATCGGATGGGAATTCATGCGTAGAAACCTTGAGGTCACCCCGGCCGGAACGGAAACGATCGAAGGCTATTCCTGTCAAATTTTTGAATATCGGCAGCATGGAGATACACGGGTGGCAAACAGAGTATGGGTTTCCCCTGAGCTTGATTTTACCCTGAAAGAGGTCAGTTATGCCTTAAACGGCGATGCAACGCTGGCCCTGAAAAATATCAAGAAAGGTCCTGTTGATCCGGCCCTTTTCGAAATTCCTCCAGGATATAGCAAGGTTGTTATTGAAAAGGCACCCAGGGAAGATAACACAAAGAATAACGCCAAGAAGTCGGCCAAAACTGAGCAGTCGCTGGTCTCTTTTTCTTCCGGAGCATTGGTGGTAGAGAAATCCCCGGAATACAGTGCTGACTGGGGCAATATCTGGATGACGGACGAAAACCCGAAAACCGGTTGGTGTTGTGCCGGAGGTCAGATTTCGAATAACGTTATAGTGATTGAATTGGCCGAGAAAAGCGTATTTAACCGACTGGAATTTGATACGGCTTCTGCAGACGGAGCGGGACGTGGTGCAAAAGATATACTTGTTGAACTTTCGGATGAAGGTCCTGCGGATGGATTTACAAAAATTGCCAGCGTTACACTTGTTGACCGGGAGGATAATCAGAGTTTTCCGGTAAACGTTGATAAATCAGGAAAGTGGCTTAGGCTAACCATTTTAAATAATCATGGCGATAGCCAATATACTGAGCTCATGGACTTTTGTGCATACGGGGAACAGTTAACCAAAACAACCATAGCTGATGTATCAGGGACCTATACAACCAATTTTAATGATTTCCATTTAAAACAGGAGGGAACCTCAGTGACTGGCTGTTATGAATACGATGAAGGCGTATTAAACGGGGGCATTGAAGACCGTATCATGAAATTTATCTGGATGGAAACCGGTCAAAAAGGACCTGTCGTTATGGTATTTTCCTCTGATGGAGAAAAGTTTTACGGCATCTGGTGGTACGAAGGTAGAGAAGATACTCCCGGCGGAACATGGAATGGCGTAAAAATATCTGATGAGGTTGGCGGTTGTGCCCATTGGGGAGGCGGTGTTCAGGAACAAATGACAAGTGAGCTTTTAGAATTCGGGAGGGTAAGGCTTTACGGAATTAACTTTGATTTTGATTCTGATATCATTAGAGATGAATCTAAACCGACCCTGGATAAAATCGTCGCCATGCTCAAGTCTGAACAGGCCATGCAGTTGATTATTGAAGGACACACCGACTCAGACGGATCTGCCGACCACAATCAAATTCTTTCCCAACAACGCGCGGAATCAGTTAAGTTATATCTAGTTTCCGCAGGTATTTCTCCCTCTCGACTTTTTACAAAAGGCTATGGTGAGTCCATAACGGTCGCGCCCAACACAACTGCTACCGGGAAGGCCCAGAATCGGCGTGTGGAACTGGTCAAATTGGACACTCAAAGTATGCCGCAGCATGAAAATGTTATAAATGATATATCTCAAATCATCATTGGTAAATGGCATATTGCAGAAAACCAACGCACAGTAACAGGATCTATTATTTTCGATGAGAATGGTCTTTATGAAATGAATGAAAAATTGCAGGATGGTGCGGGAGTGGGTAAAAAAGGAGAGTATAAGATAAATCAAAATATCACACCATGCACCATCGATATTTGTTTGGGTCAATGTGGACAAGAAGGCTCTGAGTGGGTCACCCTTTTTAGCATCTTAAGAGTGTTGACTAGTGACAAGATAGAAATTCATATTTCTCCTGATGGGAATTACCCTTCATCTTTCTCGGATAATACAACTGATAAGTATACCATGATATTAACCAGAACTGAATAGGACAAGTAGACGTTTTTTTTTGGCATAATTAGTTAAATTTCTGCAATAAACAAGAAAGGTTTTCTGCCGATAAAACATGACAAATGAAATGTCCACTTGTTTTTACTTAGGTGCGGTACTTGGAAATATTTTAAAATACTAATAATGACAAGGCGGTACAAAATTTTATAGATGTCAGAGGGACGGTTCTTCGTGTAACCAGGCTTAGGTCGTGATATTTAGCAGGTGAAAATCCTGTCTGATAATAAGAACATTAGGGTCACAACTTCACATTTTCTTCTTTTGTTTTCGGTTTACATTTTGTGAAGTTGTGAAGCCTGACCTGGAAGGTATACTGTTTTCTGAAGACCATAGATGAAGTTAGCGAATACGAAATGGAAGTTTATGATAATGAAATTTACTCATTGAAGTATCATTATGCTAACTTAGAATGTGATTAATTATATAGAAAAAGAAGGTGTCAGATACTGTCTTGAAAATATTTTCAAGAATTATTTGTAATAAACAATAAAAGGTAATAGAAAAATGGATAGACAGAATCATATACAGAAACTTAAAGTGCCCTTTTTATTATTAGGATTATCAATAATTGTATCTGCTTTAATATTTGGGTTCTTTTTTTACCAAAGCAGGATAAGCCGGGATTATGTACAGGTTGTTGGCGCAGCTACTGAGCGTTTTGAATCTGACATTGTCAAATGGAATATTACCTTTGAAGAAAACACAGGCCTGAAGAATATAGCGGATGGTTATCGCAAAATTCAGGATAAAAGAAACCGGTTGATGAAGATTTTGAGCAGTCAGGGGATTCCTGAAGAGGGGATCAATATTAATCCGATTACCACACAGAAACGATGGGATAGAGGAGAAATTATTGGTTATACGCTTCAACAATCGCTTTTTGTAATTTCAGAAGTTATTGAAAAGGTAGAAAATTTAGCACTAAATCCTGACGTGCTGCTTGAAAATGGTATCTTTTTTCAAGTGTCATCTTTAGAATATTTTTATTCCAAAATTGATTTATTAAAAAAGGATTTGCTTGCCAAGGCAACTAAAAATGCCAGGGAACGGGCCGAAAAAATATTACAGGAGAGCCGCTATCGTCCAGGACGGATGATTTCAGCTAAAGCAGGTGTTTTTCAAATAATAGAACCATATTCAACTGAGGTTCAGAGTTACGGGATGTATAACACTTCTTCCCGGAAGAAAGATATTAAAGTTACCGTCCATGCTCAATTTTTAATTCAATAAACATGCTTAAAAATAATAATTTATATATTAAAAGGTGAAGTTGGGGTCTTGCAATGACACATTTTTCATCAATGCTTGCTTGTTGTTAAAAAATGTGTCATTGCAAGACCCCAACGATGGACCCCAACGATGAACAAAAAGAAGATTTGATCTAACAATTAAAAAAGATCGAATTTATCAAAAAGGAAGATCACTATTTTAATTGGAGTAAATTGGGAAACGGTAAGAAAAGTGTCAAAACAACCGTCCCCTATCACCTTTGTTGAGGAGGAAATTATGAGTAAGACCAGAAATTTTTTATGGCGGTCCCTGGTTATTATTGGGGCCTTATGTATCCTGAACCTTCCTTTAACGGTGAGAGGTCAGGAGGGGTCTTCCGTTAAGGACCTGAGTGAACTGAAAGCAACCGTGAATATCCAGGTCTCATGGAGTAAACATGATGAATTTGACGGCAACCTGGAAGAAACTGGTTCTATGTCGACATCAATCACTGGTACCCTGGCCTTGGATAAACAGCAGAAAGGTGTGTTCCTATTTTTTCCCGGAAGTAAAGGTATGCGCGCAGAAGTGAATTACCAAAATGAAACAACAGACAAAAAAACCGGGGAATTATATATGAAAGAAGAAGGTTCGGGGAGCGTACAGGTCCTATCGCCTCGATTCGTAACAGATCCTCAGACACAGGGACATTTTGAATTTATGGCTTTTACCGGGCCGGGAGGTATAGCCCATGCCCTCTCACTCTCAGGCCAGGTCGATATCGCTAGCCTTACGGAAGCAATGACCAGTCAGGAAAATATGGACCATTACAATTTCTCCGTAACCACGCCTATACAAACAATTGTAACGGATAAGGACGGCAATTCTAAAGATGGTTTGAGGGGAAAGAGTTTTGTACTTGTTGCCGAAGCGCTTAAAGACGGAGCAATCAGCAATTCCTTATCGTGGACAGCGAAAAAAATAAATTGCTATATCGCTCATCAGAATTTTATGGGGACGGTATATGAGCCGCCCAAGTCAGGCGATGTTAAATATACTGTGAGCTGGACCTTTGGTGAAGTGCTTCCGGTTGTAGAAATACAGCGGGAAGTGAGAGGCAAATGGGTAGACATTACGGACGAAACCGTGCAAGTTGTGGTTGGAGAGAAAATGAAACTTCGTGGTGTTGTTGTACCCGAAGATAAGGATTTAAAGCAGGGAGAATGGAGTATTAGCGACGACGGCGGTTCGGAGCACAAGAAATACATCAAAAAGTTTAATGCCGAGCTCAACTATAGCGAGGTGGTGCACATAGACCCCCAGAAAGACCTGAAAAAACCGGAGGTGCATTTTTTCTGGGTGGATCAGGGGAGTGGAAAAGTGACCTACAAGACCACAGCGGCAGGTAAACAATTAGAGGAGACTGTAAACTTCGAGATCATGAAACCGAAGTTTTCATTCAGTACAGAAGCCAAGCAATACAACAACTACGGCATCCTCAATTTGGGTGAAAAGAGCCACCCTCCAGATGAATGTTGCGTACCACTGCGCACCAAAGAGGACCAACAGGCGGAGGATGATATGCGGGAGAAATACAAAAGATTAAAAGAAGAGCTCAAAACGCTCAAAGAAAATGATCCATGGGATATGAAGACAAAACAGCAAATTATCCGGGAACTGAACGATCTTGGCTGCTGGGGCATTCAATATGGCGGGATATCCTTTTGTGCCGAACCCCAAGACGATACGCCGGGCAAGGTGCAGTTTGTGCAGACACTGTCCAGAAAAATCGAAAACAAGGATTCTGACGGCAAAAGCAAGGTTAAAACCATCCAGGATGCCCTTGACGGTTGCTACCCCTACCCAAAAAACATTGGTGAGTACGGCACCTTTGACTCTCCCGGCTTCAGCGGGATGGGTGGCACCTCTTACAAGGTGGTAGATTTGGAATTCGATATGTACCTGATGTTTCTACCGGCTGGTGAGGGAAACGAATGGGTACCACTGAAGAAGGCACACTGGTCATGGAGCGGTGCCATCGATTGTATCAATGGGAAATGCACGGAAGATGAGGGGGCAAGGTTCTTTCCCCAATCGATAGAGGCCCCTGACTGTTCAGAGTACCCAATATGGCACAGCTGTAGCTTTGGAGAAAAATAGGGACATCCTATTTTATAAAATATGGTTTGAGAATAGAAAAAGGGCAGGCTAAGGAAGATAACTTTCTCTATAGCTTGCCTTTTCTTATTGTATTTTTATTTCTATTCAATTTTCCCCCGTATAAATATAAATCATTTAACGGGGCGAACCCAGCTCTACCTTCATCCCGGAGAGTTCTTTCTGCACTTCTGAGAAGCGCAGTGAATAATACTCCCGGTTCTGCTGATTAAGATTGGTAATAGTATTATGTATCTCTTTGGTATTTTCTAATATTTTTAAAAGAACTAATTATCTAAATTATTCTTTTTGTTATTTTAAAAATCTAATCTTTAAAGATATTTATAACCTTGTAATTAAAAGATTTCCTAAAGAGAATAAAATATTATATAATGATTATATCCCAAAAACTAACTATTTAATGCAACATATTTTACTTAAGCAGCAAATTTAACTCTGTCTGTTCTTTGAAAACTGAATAACGAAAATAAATGGTTATATAAAAGAGTAGAAAGCTCGAGTATAGGCCTATTCATCAACCCTTTTATCAATCTCTTACAGTTTATTGCTGATATCTTAAACCCTAAGTACACCTTTGAACGTACTTCTCCCCTTACCGGCAGATGATCTATCTTGTACCTCCTGCG
>Ga0307992_1001302_pt1 | contig 14845 bp, 15 predicted proteins | sample EllFjometagen133_FD_203162 | JGI IMG/M metagenome (GOLD analysis project Ga0307992, IMG submission 203162) | Marine microbial communities from Ellis Fjord, Antarctic Ocean - #133 | ecosystem: Environmental > Aquatic > Marine > Unclassified | place: Southern Ocean | collected 2014-10-08
TGTTAAAAAATAAATTGTTAATTTAATTCACTTATTTGAATTCCTGCTGCATTAGCAACACCTTCACCATAAGCTTTATCCGCTTTTAAGCAATTATTAATATGTCTGATTTTAATTTCTTTTGGTGTATCACCCATATTTCGTGCTGTATTTTCAAAAAGAACCTGTTGTTGCTCTTTACTCATTATACGGAATAAATCACCTGCTTGTGCGTAATAATCATCATCTTCTCTATGACTCCAATGGTCAGCTGCACCTTCTATTTCTAAAGGCGGTTCTTTATGCTCAGGCTGCTCTTGCCACTCTCCGTAACTATTTGGTTCATAACCTAATGTAGCGCCATAATTTTCATCCGTGCGCATTAGTCCATCACGATGGTAACCGGTAACAGGGCATTTTGCTTTATTAACCGGGATAAGGTTATGATTTACTCCCAAACGATAACGTTGTGCATCCCCATACGAAAATAATCTTCCCTGAAGCATTTTATCAGGTGAAAACCCTATGCCGGGAACAACATTAGCCGGATTAAAGGCTGCTTGTTCAACATCTGCAAAATAGTTTTCAGGGTTTCTATTAAGCTCAAGCACTCCAACATCCATAAGTGGATAGTTTTTATGCGACCATACTTTTGTCAAATCAAAAGGATTAAAACTACATTCTTTTGCTTGGTTTTCTGTCATTACCTGAATTTTCATATTCCATTTTGGGAAATCACCATTGTCAATACTTTCAAGTAAATCACGCTGATGACTTTCACGATCTCTAGCAACTATTGTTTCAGCTTCTTGGTCAGTCAGATTTTTAATTCCTTGTTGCGTTTTAAAGTGAAATTTCACCCATATGCGTTCATTATTTTCATTAATAAGGCTATAAGTATGACTTCCATAAGCGTTCATATGACGGTAAGAAAATGGAATACCCCTATCACTCATAGTAATAGTAACTTGGTGTAGCGCTTCGGGTAAAGATGACCAAAAGTCCCAATTATTTTTTGCACTTCTCAAATTGGTTCTTGGGTCTCTTTTTACAGCATGGTTAAGGTCTGGAAACTTTAATGGGTCTTTAAGAAAAAATACCGGAGTGTTATTTCCTACTAAATCCCAGTTGCCTTCTTCGGTATAATATTTAATGGCAACCCCCCTGATATCACGCTCAGCATCAGCAGCTCCTCTTTCACCAGCAACTGTAGAAAAACGAACAAAGACCTCTGTTGCTTTACCAATTTCTGAAAATATCTTAGCTTTGGTATATTTACTAATATCATGTGTTACTGTAAAAACACCAAAGGCACCTGAACCTTTCGCGTGCATTCTTCTTTCAGGTATTACTTCCCTATCAAAATGAGCTAATTTTTCTAAAAACCAAGTATCCTGTAATAACATTGGTCCTCTTTTTCCTGCTGTTAAAACATTCTGATTATCTGTAACAGGAATTCCTACATTATTTGTTAATTTTTTCTTCTTTTTCATGATATTTTTCTCCTACTGTATAAAAGTGATTATATTATCCAAATATCCCATTAAAACTTAAAAAAGAAGTCCGCACATATACGAACTTCTTTAATCTGCCCTAAACTAACCGAGATTTTTCTCTACAAAATCCCAATTGACCAAATTCCAAAACGCATCAACATATTGTGGTCGTGCATTGCGGTAATCCACATAGTAAGCGTGCTCCCAAACATCACATGTTAACAATGGTGTTTTACCACTGGTTAACGCTGTTCCTGCATTACTTGTGTTGAGTAGTTCCAAGTATCCGTCGTTATTTTGTACTAACCATGTCCAACCTGAGCCAAAATTAGTAATAGCGGATTTTGTAAATTTTTCTTTGAATTCGTTAAATGAACCAAATGCTTTATTAATGGCATCTAAAAGTTTACCGCTTGGCTCCCCACCACCATTTGGACTTAAACAATTCCAATAAAATGAGTGATTCCATACTTGAGCAGCATTATTAAATACTCCACCTTCTTGCGCTCTTTTAATAATATCTTCCAAAGACATATCTTCAAACTCTGTTCCTGGAATTAAATTGTTTAAATTTGTTACATATGCATTATGATGCTTTCCATAATGAAACTCTAAAGTTTCCTTAGAAATATGCGGTTGTAATGCATCCATTGCAAATTTTAGTTCTGGTAATTTATGTGTCATAAAAACTCCTTTAAATTATTATTTACAGGAGCAGAATTTAATCTGCTCCTGTATTAATACTAGTGTTATAACTCGTTTGCGTGTTTATCTAAATAGTCTGCTACACCATCATGTGTCTCTGCCATTCCTGCCTCACCGTCTGTCCAACCGGCAGGACAAACTTCGCCATGCTTTTGGTTAAATGCTAAGGCATCGATCATACGCAACATTTCATCAATATTGCGACCTAATGGTAGATCGTTAATAACTGAATGGCGTACAACACCATCCTCATCTATAAGAAATGATCCACGCAATGCGATATCCCCACCAATTGTTGTTTCTTCCTCACCTTCTTCTGTTTCAACAAAAGCCGGTTTTGATCCTTTCAGCACATCGTATTTACGAGATACTTCTTTATCAATGTCAGCAATTAGTGGATATTTAATATTTCCAATACCACCTTCATTCACATCTGTATTTCTCCAAGCCCAATGTACATGCTTCGAATCGATTGAGCATCCAAGTACTTGCACTCCACGTTTTTCAAATTCCGCTAAGCGATGATCAAATGCAATTATCTCAGTAGGACACACAAACGTGAAATCCATAGGATAGAAAAATAGGACTACTTTTTTTCCTTTATAATCAGACATTCTAATTTCTTTAAAACTATTGTCAGCCATTACGGCTGTTGCTTTAAAATCCGGTGCTTGTTTTGTTACTAACATTATTTATTCCTTTATTTTATTATTAATTATTTTGACAGTCTTTACAAATACCAACTAAATGAATTTGACATTTATCAATAATATGATTTGTTTTTGATTCCACTTGTGAAACGAAATCTTTTGTATTTAATTCTATATCGAAAACTCGATTACAAGTTTTACATTGAAAATGTTGATGGTCATCCAAAAATGCATCATAATGAATTGTTCCATCAATATTTATTGATTTAAGTTGTTTTTTATCAACCAATTGTCCAAGATTACGATAAACTGTTCCCAGGCTTACATTTGGCATTTCATTCCGCGCCATTTCATATACATAGTCGGCTGTTGGGTGAGTTCGTGTATCCTGAACTATATTTAAGATTAAATCTCTTTGTTTACTGAATCGCATTATTATTCCAATATTTCACGGAATAATATTACATACTAAATATATATTTGTCAATAATAATAATGATTACTGTTATTAATACTGTTTATCATTCCCGCGAAAGCGGGAATTGGTTTAACCTTGCTAATGTTCTAAATGCTTCGCAAGGTTTTTACAGATCATAATTGTCATTGCGAGGAACAAAGTGACAAAGCAATCTTGTTTTAGTTACTCAAAGAGATTGCTTCACTATATTCGCATTGACAATAAAATAGATTCCGCACTAAATGCGGAATGACAAAGTTCAATCATAAAGAAGTCTTATAAAAATCTAATACCTTCTTCCAGAATTCAGGATGATGATTACAATCGGAATGGCCCTTACCTTCAATTTTCCATAGTTCAACATTCTCGGGATTGCCGGCATTATATAGTTGATCAGCATGTGATACTGGTGCGGTGGCATCATCAACTCCATGGATTAGAAATATACTGGCATTAGTTTGATCAATATTATTGGACGGAGCAATTTCATCAAATGTTGCTCCGATGCGGAATTCCATATATTTAAAGATTAACCAAATGAATGGATAATATGGAATTTTACGTTTCTTGAATTCAACTTCCATAACTCTTGAAGGATGCGAGAATGCCCCAACAGTAACAACAGATTTAATTCTCTTATCCAAAGATGCAGCATAAATAGATGCTGCTCCACCAATTGACAATCCTAAAACACCAATTCTGTCTGTATCAACGTTAGGTAGTTTCTCGGAGAAATCAATTGTTGCCCTTATGTCTTCCATAAATTTTACCATTGACGAAAATTTATCGTCATCACTCTTACCATGACAACGAGAATCGAATGCTATCAAATTATATCCGGCTGGATGCAATTTTTTAATAAATGCCATCGTCCTATCTATATTCCGCGACCATCCATGAACGAGAATTATCGTCGGTTTAATTTCATTATTTAGATTTTCTGCAGGTACCCACCAAGCATATAAATTTTTATCATTTTTAGTCGGGATTTTTATTTCTTCAAAATCAAACCCATATTTTGCAGGAGTATATTTATTTTCCTCTTTTTTGAATTTATATGAATAAGATGCAAGGAATAGGGTAAAACCTATAATTACAAATAATAGTATAATAATTGTTATTAACATGTCGTTAGTGTTGTTGCTCCCACTTTTTCAGTCTTTATTAATTTGTTATAAAGTTTTTTGCTTTCTCAGTATTTAATATCTATTATTAAAATTTATATTATTCAGTAGGAACATCTTTATTCGATGACAATAATTTAGGTATGTCTAAATAGAAATTTAATCCGGCGGTAAACACATTGGCTCCGTCTGAAAATTTATCCACATAAAATCGGCCAAATTCAATAACCGGTTTTACAAAATAAATTGCATTTACCTCAAAACCAATAATATGCGCTTTTTGAAGTGTATCAAAATCCTCTTCCCAAGCCCATTTGGGGAGCCATTTTAATTCGTCTGAAGCATGTTCAAATCTAAATGAGTAGTAAGGGGTAACAAATTTTGTCGGGATACCAAATGTTAAATATAAACTGTTTATAAATAATTTATTTTTTTCGTTATCATCAGCTATTAAATCTCCAAAACCATAACCCAAAGCTAATTGTGGCAAATAATCTTTATTACTAAGATTTGATAATTGTATTTTAGTGTCCACCCAATATGTGTCCATACCATCAAAATCAACATCGCCATAATCTGAAAAATCAAAAGTTCGTGTTATACCTAAATCCCAAAATTTGAGTAATCCTGCCCTAGCATCGACTGTTACCAATTTACCGGGTTTATCATCAGCGGCGGCGTCAGCACCTTTTAAGTGCAAATATCCAATATTTCCTGAGAACTGCCCCGGTTTTAATGTCGCGGGACCGCGATGAGTCGTTGCATAGCAACCAAACAGTAATAATATTGTAAATATTAATACAAGTGATTTAGTAAAACTTGGAAAATATTTCATATTTTATCCTTCAGTTATTTATTGAAAATTAGGTAGCGTATAAATAGGTACCAATTCTAATATTAATATAAATCGTCTACAAAGTTATAATTTTGCAACGCTAAAACAGTTTCAGATGATATATCTTTTAGATATTTGGAAATAGTGTTAATCTCTTGGTTTGGAATAGGATAATGTGTTATGAATTCTACAGTTGGAACAACAGGTTTATATTTATTAGAATTACCATCCAAAGGAATTATTATTCCGGAAAAATATTCGTTAGGATTAACAATGGAAAATTTAACATTTCTTTCCAATAAATATTTTTCAAACAAATTTTTTCTATAACCGTAATGAGTACATCCTAAATAGACAATAATATTCTCAATACTTTTTGGTGTTTTATCTAATGCAAGTGATAAATATTTATCAATCAAATGATATATCTTTTCACCTGCTATATCATTAGAAATGGTGTTTGCTAATTCAGGGCAAGATTGGGATACAATATTTTCTGAAGGAATACCTAATTTATTCAATTCATTTTGATAAATATTCTCTTTAATAGTTGTTTCTGCACCTAAAATTATAATTCCATCATGAGAATTATTGTACTCCTTATTCAATAATTCTATACCTAATTTTATTATTCCTTTCACATCACTGGATGTAATATTTGCAAATTCAGTTTGAGAGTAAATAGCTGACAAAGAATTACAAACTATATAAATAGAATCAGGTTCATATTTGGTTGAAACTTTTTTTAAGAACTGATCGAACAAATGTACTTGTTTTCTACGAGGTTTTATTAGATTAAAACCATCATACATTTTAGGAACAGCGTTTACATATTTAACATCAAATTCCTCGAATGGAAATGCTTTCATCCTTTTGGCCTTTTGAATGATATTAGCACAAATGGATAGACCCCCTAAACCTGAGTCTGTTAACAGTATCCTCATTTATTATAACTTATAATTGTTTGTAAGCAAATCAATAATGACTTGCAGATGATGCTTTTTTATTTCAATCAACGAAGTTGACTGTAGCTCATAAGTAATTATAATTTTATCATTGTCAGCTGCCCAACTTCCCAAAGAACCTGGTGTTTCATATCCTACAGATTCAACGAGAGGTAAATTTGATCTTTCAGCTATCCATTTACTCAGATTACTAAATAATGGATCTTCAATACACGCTAAGGGAGCATGTAATGCAACTATATATTTGGGATTTAATTTTTCAATTAATTTTACAAGTGCTACAGTTTCTAATTCTGAAGCAGATTTTGAACCGGGGCTTAATTCAATATCTTGTTCTTCTTCCTTAAAATTTCTATAATAAACTGGATCAGGTTTCCAATTCGCAGTAGGGAAATTTCTGTTCAAGTCAACGCCATTAGCATTTGCACGCGTTCCAATTGCCATTCCATCTGGATTGAGACAGAGGATAACTGCATTTTTCAGTTCTTCGGGTAATAAGTATCTCATAGCTTCTGAAAGCAAGACTGTGCCTTCTGGTTCGTCACCGTGTATACCTGCCATTAATAAAACATCGGGATCAAATTCATTTTGAGGTAAATAAACATCAAGTGGAGCACCTTTGGTAGATAAACCATATACTGTATTAATATGATGAATCTTACCTCTATTTACACGATCAGTTGGCATTTATTTCCGTGGGTTTATTACTTTAAAGTAATAATAAATCGATCCGGTCGCTGTTAGTGCAAATCCAATTATAGATGGAATAAATGCCGTAATTAATGTTATAATTAAAAAAGCAGAATACAGTAATATAACCATTATCATACTCCATGGATAGAACAGTGCCTTATAAGGTCTTTTCTTGTTTGGCCATTTTTTCCGTAAAACCATTATTGATGCAAAAGTTAATATATTAAAAACCGTACCGGTTGCAGAAAAGAAATCTATAATTATTTCATAGGTATTGTTTCCGCTACTACCCGATTGTAAATAAGTTGTAGTTACAGCAAAAACCAAAAGTACTGATGCCCAAAATCCTTGTCCTAAAAGTGCGTTATTTGGCGTCTTATATTTAGGATGCAAGTCCTTGAATTTATTGAAGAATAAGCCATCACGAGCCATAGCGTGCCATGTGCGTCCTTTGCATAAAATCTGTGTACTGATATTCCCGAATGCGTTTATCGCTACTGCGATAGATATCATTATACCACCGGTTGCCCCCATAACTACTTGCATTGCTGCTGTAGCGACCCATTTATTTTCGATGATTTCGTTAACATCCAATTGATATAGATATCCAAGGTTAGCACCAAGATAGAGGACCATCACACCGCCAATTCCAAAGAATAACGATAGTGGTAAAGTTTTTTCCGGTTTCTTCACTTCCTCCGCTAGATAGGTTGCCCCTTCCCATCCGCTAAACGCGAAAAAAGAATATCGCAAAGCCGCACCGATTGCTAAAATTGTATGCCAACCGAATGATTCCGGCCAAAGTGGGTCTGTGAAATTTCCAACATTTCCCGTTGAAAACGATGTGAGCGTCATACCGATTATCGCACCTAGAGCGGCAATTTTTAATGAACTAAAGAACACCTGTACCTTTCCGCTGAAATTGACTCCGTACATATTGATGGTCGTCAGTAACCAAATTGTAACTAACGAAATAATAAATATAGTAAGCAAACTAAATGGTTCACCGGTAGTGATTGTCCAAATTGCACTTAAATATTCAGTAAAAACGAGCGCCACTGCTACGATTGAGGCTGTTTCCGATACAAAGAACATCGCCCAGCCACGAATGAAAGCAGTAAATGGTCCGTACGCCTCTTTTAAAAATACATATGGACCGCCGGATTTTGGCAACATTGCAGTAAGCTCGGCGTAAATCACAGCGCCAAAAATTGTAATAACCCCGCCAATAACCCATACTAATCCAAATAATGAAGTGCAACCGACTAATGCCATGATAGGCGCTGGTGTACGAAAAATACCAGAGCCTATTATACGACTAATTACAATTGCAACGGATTCTAATAGGCCTAAGTCTTTTTTATATTCGGTCAAGATACGGGAGATTCCAAAATCGTAAGTGTAGGAGATTCAAATTTTGCATTTAATTCAACCGGAATTGAGATTGGTAAGGTGACTTGATATTTTCCATGTCCACAAGGGAAATTCGTAATTATTGGAATATCCATATCACCACAAATATCCATTACAATTTCGTCTGTACTTTTCCCAAATGATGGATCAGTATCTTCCATATCAACCAATTCACCTATTATTAATCCATTAATATTATCGAATATTCCTGCGTCTTGCATATGAACCATCATTCTTTCAAATCTATAATGTTGTTCACCAATATCTTCAATAAATAGAATTGTTCCTTCGGAATTTAATTGACCAGGCGTTCCAAGTCGATTGACTAATAAACATAAATTTCCTCCCCATAATGGGCCTTTTGCTTTACCATTTTTTAGGATTCTCGGATGTAAATCTTTAGGAGGTAAAATCGTAATTGGCGAATCACCAGTTAAAGTTTTCAGAAAATATGAAAAATTATATTCAATAAATCCATTTTTATAGGTAACTAACATTGGTCCCTGAAATGTGACTAACCCGGTTTTTTGTGTAATGGATGCAAGGTAGGCTGTTATATCACTATATCCCATGAATATTTTTGGATTTTGCTGAATTATATCATAGTCTAATAGAGGTACCACCTTATTTGCACCATAGCCACCGCGAGCACATACTATCGCATCTACTGCGTTATTAGTGAACATATCCATAATATCTTGAGCGCGCTGCTCGGGTGTACCTGAAAATAAATTATTTGTCAATCGAACTGATTTTCCCTCAATAATTTTAAATCCGCGCTCTATAAATATTTGCACAGTTTGTTTATACACATCTTCATTTAGATGATATGACGGACTTACAATTCCAATTGTAGCGCCTGGTTTTAATTGAGGTGGTTTAATCATTTTAATTGTCCTTTTGATTTATTATAAAATATTACTAACAAAATCAGATAAATTGCTAAACCTAATGTTTCTAAACGGAAAATCGTCGGATTAATATCATTTGATAAAGATTCAAAATCTGTAAATGTATTTATAATTTCCAATCCGATGATAGCTCCTGCTCCGGCTATTAAGATAGCTTGAATTAACATCTTATTTCTAATCGGATTTAAAAACGCTGTGAATAGAAATACAGACCACCCAAAAGCTAGAAATGAAATTATCCGATCCTGATAAGCATAAGAAGGAACATTATAGTAAATAAAAAATGGTGGCATTTTTATTCCAATAATATGGAATGTTGCTACAAGTAAAAAATATATGCTCCCTGCAAAAAGTGACCATTTTAATATTTGAATATTTTTATTCATTTGTTTTCTTCAATTAATTTTTAATTAACATTATGCTAAAATTACTGATACCGCCAATAACCATTGTGCAGTAAAATACGTTGTTAAGATAATTATTTCAGCACTGAAAAATGGTTTCCTAAATTTATTCAATGCCAAAACTGCATCAGAGATCATAAATAAAATTGCACCAAATGCCGCAAATGTAGTCCCCAATGTTGGTAAACTATGATATCTTTCCAAAACCGCCCAAACCATAATCATAATAATTATAATATAGATAATGATCGGAATTTTCATTTTACCTGAATGTGGTATTATAATTCGCAAATAAAGATTAACAAGAATAGCTATCGGTAAAAATATCCAAAATGTAAAATGGAAACCCGATGTCATCGTAAACGCTAATATATAAAAAATATGCCCGATTAAAAATGCAATGAGACCATATTTGAAATATTTATCAGGAAAAATTAAAAATATATCTCCGATTAACGATAATAGTAATCCTGATACAATAAATAATTTATATGTTATTTCTATTGCAGGAAATATCAAAGCAATGAGAATTATTAATATTAATGTTAGCGGTTTAAATATTAAAAGCTGATTTTTCGATTTTTTGTATTTTGCACGAATACAAAATATTGCAGAAAGAAAAATTAATATTGTAAGTAGATAAATCATTGTAAGATGATATCAACTATAGATGAGAAAAAGGTTTCCGCAATAGTTGTTAAAATTAGTTTTTCCACGTACTGCGGGATAGAAATATAATAATTCCAAATATTTCTAATCTTCCAAGAAGCATAGTACCCGTTAAAATCCATTTACCAAATGCCGGTATTGCACTATAATTTCCTAATGAACCTACAGCACCCAAACCGGGACCAACGTTTCCCATAGCTGCAGCTGAACCGGTAAAAGCTTCAGTTGGATTAACTCCAGTCATAGATAGGAAAAGTGTTGATAAAAATACTACAAAAATATATAAAGAAACGTATAGAACACTCGTTTCCAATGCGTTTGGAGTGATTTCACTACCGTCAAGAGTTACGGGTATCACTGCATGTGGGTGTAGTAACTGCCTTGTCTTTTTAACAATCGTTTTTCCAAACAATATTATTCTATCAACTTTTATTCCACCTGATGTACTTCCTGCGCATGCACATTGGAATGTGAAAAAGATTAGTAAAACTTTTGCAACCGGTGACCAAATGTTGCTGTTCGCATTTGCAAATCCGGTAGATGTACCGATAGAAACTATCTGAAATGTTGAGTATCTTAGAGAAGTCCATAAATTTTCGTAAGGACCTGATATTCTATTATAAATCGTAGTTAATAAAACTCCAATAAATAAAATTACAAGATAATATTTAACTACTCCAGAGTTTTCCACAGATCTAAATCGATTAGATATTGTTTTATAGAGTAAACCAAAATGAATTCCTGCAATTATCATGAAAATGATAATTACGAAATCAAAATACAAATTATCATACGCAGCGATACTATTATTTTTTACTGAAAAACCACCAGTTGCAATTGTTGCAAAAGAATGAGTGACTGAATCAAATATGCTCATTCCACCAAATATCAGCAGAATGGTTTCTACAGCTGTAAGACCAAAATAAACACTAATTAGCACCTTTGTTGCGTTTTTTGTGTTATAACTCAGTTTTTTCATTGTTAAGTGTGATACTTCAGAACGGTAAAGTGTCATACCTGCAAAACCCATGTTTGGCAAAACAGCCAGTACAAATACTATGATACCCATTCCACCAATCCAATGTGTGGAAGCTCTCCAAAATAGTAAACCTTTTGGTAGAACTTCAATATTAGTTAAGATTGATGACCCTGTAGTTGTGAAACCTGACACACTTTCAAACCAAGCATTTGTAAAAGAAAATTCTCCTCCCCATAACACATATGGAATTGTTCCCAATAAACATGACAACAGCCACCCCATAATCAGAATGACTAATCCTTCTTTATTAGATATTTCTTTTGTATTTGTAACAAATATCAATGGAAATATTCCAAAGAGGAATACAATTATGGTACTGTATGCTAGCGGGAATAATGCGGAGTCAAAATTGATAAGTGAAACTAAAGTAGACACTAACAAGAATATAGAGTTCAAAACCAATACTAGTCCGGTGTACCATAAAATAATTTGTGGTCTCATTGCTAATTACTCGAATTTTTAACCTGTAAGCCTAAATAATTTATACTATCTATAAGCTCAGCAATTTCATCGTTAGAATTAGACTCAATATTAATTGGTATTCCTGATTTCTTGTTTTGTTTTACAGCGTTAATAATTTTAATTATCGGCGAAATAAAGTAATAATGAACAAAATAACTAAACATTATTGTAAAAACTAAAGCAGCAATTATTGCAATTATACCGGGCATAGTAGCACGATTTGCTAAATCTTTTAAATTTGATGCTGTTGAGTACAATTCATTTTCATTTTCCATCAATAGTTTTTCAATAGACTGTTTTGTGGTCAAAAATTTTGAATGTGAATTTGCAAAGTAACCCTTGAGTAAATCTTCAGGTGGTTTGGAATTCCCTAAATTCTGCCACTCAGTTCTATATACAGCATAATTACTTTCTATTTCTGCTAATATTTTTTTATTATTATCACTATTGATTGCTATCCGTGCCTGATTTAATCCACCGGCAAATGAACTATCTGCTGTTTGGAGCATTGCACTACTCTCATATAAGTTCCCAAGAAGTGATAATAAAATTGCGCTGTCTTCTCTTTCGAGGGCATGCAACATATTAATTGAACTATTTATAGATTTATATTCTCCTTCCATTATTTTATTTACGCGATTACCGATAAAATGAAAATGATAAATTGACCACACTCCGGCAATTGTTAGCATTAATGTCAATATGATAAAACCTGATAATATTTTATACCGTAAATTCATAATGTTGCTCCTGAGTACAATAACTATATTTTATTAGATAAAATTTACATATAGTGTATTATTGATTAATACTATTGTTTTTATTTGAAAGCTGTGTCCTAAACAGACAGCCACAATTATTTTAACAACAACCAGTAAGTATTTGCATAAATTATCAAAATTAAAATGGAAGCAAGTCCCATTTTCCAACCTACTTTCAAAAAATCCTTCGCTTTTACCAATCCACTTGCATATATAATTGTGCAAGCCGGTGCAGCAACTGCCGTAAAATATCCGAACGCAGACGAAATTGCCATTACTAATCCGATATGAACTGTATCGCCGGGGAGGTTAAGTGTGATTGGCCCCAACACCGCCACCGTTGCCGAACTTGATAGAACATTTGCCAATAATGTTGTTAATAATATTACTAAACCATCGGTAAAAAGCGGTACGGAAGTCATTAACGTACCACCAATGTTAATTACACTATTCGCTAACCACTCAGCTGCGCCGGTATAATTTATTTGTGCACCCATCGAAATTGTTGCACCAAATAACAAAACGACTCCCCAGTTAACGTGTTTGTGTAAATCGTCCCAAGTTACACACCCAGTTAGTAGATACATTACCACACCTGTCAAGGCTATAATTCCCAATCCTACTTTTTCGGATAAAAATACCCAACCAAGAAATACCAAAAAAAATATTATCAGTGCTGTAATTTGTGTAGATGTGATATAATCAGACTTGGCAACTTGCTCTTTTAATTTGTTTATACCGTTATCCAAAATATTGAATTCCGGTGGAAAATTTTTCCATAATATCCACGACAATATCGGTATTTGAATAAATATTAACGGATATGCAAATTTCATCCATTCCAAATAAGAAATCTGCGGCATTCCGAATTCCTGCCAATAATGTATTAGAATTACATTTCTGCCACCACCGGAAGGCGTTCCAACTGAACCAATCAAACTACCGTAGGCAATTGAGAATAATAAATAGGCCGATAATCGACCGACTTTCTTCTTCCCGTTTACAGAGGTATATTTTATCAGTGTAAGAGCAATTGGCAACATGATTGCTGCAACAGTATGCTCACCGACGAATGATGCCAAAATTGCCGAAATTGATGCAAATCCAAAAGCTACCCAATGGGTTTTATTACCGGTTAACTTAATAATTCCAAGCGCAATGCGCTTATCCCAACCCTGACGGACAATTGCAACCGCTAACATCAACGAACCCATAATAAAGAAAACCGCATCATTCATGAATGATTTAGCAATGCTATTGGGGTCACCAATACCAAAATAGACTTCCAAAATTATAATAATAAATGCTATCCCAGGCAGTGACAATGCCTCAGTTATTATTAATGTAAGTCCTACAAATACAATAATTAATATCCGATATCCTGAAAGAGATAATCCTTGTGGAGCAGGCAATAATAATAAGACCACTGAAACTAAGAATGTGAATAAAAACCACCGCTTTTGCGACAGCCAAAACATCACAGAATTTAATGTTTCTTTATTTTGCAATTTTATTGACTATCAGTTAATTAACACCCAATAGGTATTTGCATAAATTATTAAAATAATAATTGACGCAAGTCCCATCTTCCAACCTACTTTGAGAAAATCTTTAGCTTTAACTAATCCGCTTGCGTAAATAATTGTACAAGCCGGTGCAGCAACTGCTGTAAAATATCCGAACGCCGATGAAATTGCCATCACCAAACCGATGTGAATTGAATCACCCGGGAGATTCAGTGTGATTGGTCCCAACACTGCCACCGTTGCCGAACTTGATAGAATATTTGCTAATAGTGTTGTCAATAATATTACCAATCCATCGGTAAAGGCCGGTATAGAAACAATTGGATCCCCGCCGATTTTGATTATATTATTTGCTAACCACTCAGCTGCGCCGGTATTGTTTATTTGCACCCCCATTGATATAGTGGCACCAAATAATAAAACCACTCCCCAATTAACGTGTTTGTGCAAATCATCCCAAGTTACACACCCAGTTAGTAGATACATCACTACACCGTTAAGTGCAATTATACCCAAACCAACTTTTTCGGATAAAAATACCCAACCAAGAAATACCAAAAAAAATATTATCAGTGCTGTAATTTGTGTAGATGTGATAGAATCAGACTTGGCAACTTGCTCTTTTAATCTGTTTATACCGTTATCCAAAATATTGAATTCCGGTGGAAAATTTTTCCATAATATCCACGACAATATCGGTATTTGAATAAATATTAACGGATATGCAAATTTCATCCATTCCAAATAAGAAATCTG
>Ga0307992_1001303_pt1 | contig 14840 bp, 13 predicted proteins | sample EllFjometagen133_FD_203162 | JGI IMG/M metagenome (GOLD analysis project Ga0307992, IMG submission 203162) | Marine microbial communities from Ellis Fjord, Antarctic Ocean - #133 | ecosystem: Environmental > Aquatic > Marine > Unclassified | place: Southern Ocean | collected 2014-10-08
GTAATTCGTAAGATTAGCTAAACCTGATTTTTCAATTTTAACTGGAATTTCAAAATCCTGGTTGATAAAAACTCGCTTGGTTTGATCATGAATATATTCTTGCTCATAAGGAACAATCAAGTTTAAAACAGCCGGAGGAGGTTCTGGCAGATTGAGATGAATTTCTAGTTTTCCACGTTCGTCGCTTTTGTTTTCATCAGAAACATCTCGGTCATCACCGTCTTCAGTTTCAATATCGGTATAGAAGTAAAGCGTAATTTCTTTTTCCCTACGGTTTTGTTCAGTTATTGGAAAGCTAAAAGAATGCTTTCCGGCAACTGTGATGGTTTTAAGATCCGCGCTAATAGAGATTCTAATTCTTCCAGAGTGTTTGGATTCTTTTGATCCCTCTCTAATATCAACATCTTCATCTTCTAGTCGGAATCTTTTATCCGGATTAAAATCTTTTTTGTCTTTGACTACTAGATAATCGATATCGATATTATCAAGATCATAATTAGATTTGTTCCTGACTCTAACTTCCATTTCGATGTCATAGACTTGTCCAGGCGCCATATTAACATCAACCTCTTCGTGCCAAGAACCTTCCTTGTAGGGTCGGATCTTGCAATGGGTGATGTGGATGTCGGTGGATTTGGTGTAGGGGTTGGAGATGATAGGCTCTTCGGGATAATCCGTTATTGCCTCATCATACCATCCTAAAACTCGAGCCCCGGAATCAAGACTAGGCCGCCCTTGATTAGAAAAAGGTTTTCCAGAAATAGTCCACATCTCTACTAAATCAAGATACTTTGACCAACCGATTGCTTTTGGTAAAATATGAATGAAATAGTCAGGGTAGACATCGTCACCAACGGAAATAGATCTCTCTCCATAATCATGAGCATTGTCATAATTATATTCTGATACATCTATTCCACTTTTTTTATAATTACCTTCTGCATCGATAATAAAATTTACTCTTTGAACAAAAGCGACGTGACCATAATTCCACCAAGCGATTGCTCCAGGATAAGCATAATTTGAGACTTCAATCTCGGCTTTTTCAGCAACATTTTTCCATGTACTAGCATAACCCCATCTATCTGCTCCTGATTGCAAATAATAATTATTAAAAACTACACTAAAATTATTACTTGCAAAAACATTGTTTACTTCATCCGCAACATATGAAACACATTCACATTTAAAAAAATAGTTGCTATCAACCTCGCTATAGCCAGAAGGGCAATCCCGTTTCCATTCATATTCATTGGAATAATAATCGTTTGCTTGAACGGACTGACTAATATAGATAATAAAAATTATCACAAATAAACTTTTGATAAATTTCATTTCAATCTCCTCTTTTTAATTTTAGGTTTAAGTTGTTGGTTTCCCTATAAGAAAACAATAATCATAAAACTCCCCTAACCCCCCTTTCTGAAGTCTTTGCTAAAAATTATTTAATTTTCAAAGAACGCTTCTTTATAAATATCAATTAATCAATTTTACTGAATCAATAGAATCAGATAGATTCTTCACTATAAAACTTTCTAAATCAACATTTTTCGGAGTTGAACAAACAGCATGTGGCCCAGAATAAAAAACCAAAAAATCACCAAACTGTTTATAGTTATTTATTGGAGGCTTAGTCTCTTTATGATCATTAATATTTCCTAGATACTTTAAAATTCTTCCGCTAGGAGCCTTATTTGATTGACAATATTTTCCATTTTTAACAAGTTCTCTAGTCGAGAAACTTGCTGTTTCAATCATTTCTCCATTTTTATTAGTATATTTTTCATAATAATAAACATACTCATCCTTTAATTCCTCTTTGACTTTAAATTTAATTCCCATCTCTGGAATTAGAAAATAAAATTCCCCTTCAACCTCTTCCCAGCCCCCTTCTCCATCTTTTTCAATTTCTAATGATTGAGCTTCTTCTAGAATTTCTTGTGTTTGCTCTTCTTCGATTGGTTGAACTTCTTCTTTTCCACACCCGCTTACCAACACCACTATAAACAAAACAATTGATATTAATAAAAACTTTTTAAACATAAATTTAATTTAAGATTAAGTTTCGCTTAGTATAGCTTGAAAATAGATTAAAATCAATAAATAATTGATTTAGATCGAGTTTTCAACAACCCATCAACCTCTCACTCTTCTCCAAAACAACTTCAATTTTCTCAACATTCTCCACAAATTTAGTTCGAAGCATGTCCCGATTCCCGAACAGCAAGAAAGCAAAAAAGCCCTTACAGGCTTTTTTATTATGCTTTCTTAGCTGTTCAAGGATGGGGATTCACCCGACATTGCATTTACGAGCATAAACTTCTCATCCGATATCGGACGAGAAAAGCGAAGCCCCTAGATTCTAAAGTCGTCGGATTTTATTTTATTTTTTGTTGTGTTAGACTAATCCTATGAAACGTAAAATTATTCTGTTAATTTTGGTTATAATAATTGGGTCATTGGCTTGGCGATTTTTTGTTAAATCTTTTTCGCAAGAACCAATTGAAATTATTGTTGAAGAAGAAAAACAAAATAATTCCGATAGCACGGAACAAGAAGTAGTAGCCACTATAAAGACTACCATAGAGACCTCTACCCCACCCGAAGAAATAAAGACAGAAATCATCCCGGCAGAAACTAAAGTAGAAGAAACCCCTGCGTCAATCTCTAATGATTTTATTATCAATAAAAAAGTTTCTTGGGGTTATGCTAGCGCTAATAATCGAGAGATCAATACTATTGTCATTCATTCGTCTTATGACGCCCTAGGTTCGGCACCTTACAGCTTAGAAGGATTGACTAATGAATATAAACAATATGGCGTGGCACCTCATTTTTTGATTGATCGGAAGGGAAAAATTTATCGGTTGGTGAACGAAAAAAATATTGCTTATCACGCCGGAGTTAGTGAAACTCCCGATGGAAAAACGGGAGTTAATAATTTTTCAATTGGAATCGAGTTAATGAATACCAAGGAAGATGATTACACCAAGCAACAATATGACGGGTTAAATAATTTAATTAATTATTTAGAAAATCAATATTCGATAAAGTATGTCTTAGGTCACGAAGATATTTCACCTAATCGAAAAACTGATCCGTGGAATTTTGATTGGGATGAAATCAATAGCAAAAAATCTATTCATTAATTTATATTAGACCCGCCTTCGCTAAAGCTACGGCGAGGAAAGCAAGAAACAAACAAATCTCAATAACCAAACTTCTGGATTCCCGCCTCCGCGGGAATAACGAATAAAGCTATTCATTAATTTTCAATTTACAATAAACCAATTTTTCCGCCTCGGCAAGCTTCAGCGAGACAGGCAACCAATTTTCAATTTTAAAATTTGCAATGACTAGTAATTGGAATTATTTGTTTTTGCCAAAATAATCCTAGGAACGATCTATTGAAAATTAAGTAATTGAAAATTGATTGTAAATTGTAAATTGGTTTATTGAAAATTTAAAAACCGTTGAACTAAGCCAACGGTTTTTATGTCCTTACATATGTACTTACATAAGATTTTTCATCAAAAACTCCTCCAGGTTTTTAATTTCTATTCTCTCTTGTTTCATGGTATCTCGATCTCGAACTGTGACACTATCGTCTTCAAGAGAATCGAAATCAACCGTCAAACAATAAGGAGTTCCAATTTCGTCCTGACGTCGATAACGTTTTCCAATATTACCATTATCATCAAATTCGCACATAAAATTTTCGCTCAAATTTTCAAAAATCTCTCGAGCTTTTTTGACTAATTCTGGCTTATTTTTTAATAAAGGAAAAATAGCCACTTTGATTGGAGCTAGTTTTTTAGGAAATTTCAAAACTACTCGCTCATTACCATCTTCTAGTTTTTCTTCGGTATAAGCTTCAGTGACCACTGCCAAAAAAGTTCGATCAACTCCCACGGAAGTTTCCACTACATTAGGAATATATTTTTCATTAGTTTTTGGATCTAGATAATTCAGTTCTTTTCCGGAAAATTTGGAATGTTGGCTCAAATCATAGTTTCCTCGAGCATGAATTCCTTCTAGCTCTTTAAAGCCAAAGGGAAATTTATACTCAATATCCCAAGCAGCTTTGGCATAAAAAACTAAATTTTCATGTTGATGCCATTTTAAATGCTCCTCTTTAATTCCTAAATCAAGATAATATTGCCAACGCTTAGCTCGCCAGTCTTCGTAAACTTCCATAGCAGTATCAGGATGAACAAACATTTGCATTTCCATTTGTTCAAATTCTCTTTTACGAAAAATAAATTGTCGAGCGGTAATTTCATTTCGAAAAGCTTTTCCGATTTGAGCAATTCCAAAAGGCACTTTAACGCGAGCAGAATCTAAAACATTTTTAAAATTGACATAAATCCCCTGACAAGTTTCACCCCGAAGATAAGTTGGTTCTTTATCCCAATCTCCGGTGAAATTTCCTAGATTTGATTGAACCAATAAATTAAAATTTTTGGCTTCCGAAAAGTTGCTTTTACCACATTTAGGACATTTAACTTTGTCTTTATTATCAGTTAAAAGTTTGTTAATTTCTTCTTCGGACATTTTTTCATCCGCAAAAACTCCAGCCTCTTCTAAAACGTGATCAACTCTAGCTCTGAAATGACAGTTTTTACATTCCGCCAACGGATCCGAAAATCCTCCAACATGACCAGAAGCTTCCCAAACTTTAGGATGCATAAAAATACTAGAGTCTAAGCCAACAATATTTTCATTTTTCTGAACCATCGCTTTCCACCAAGTAGCTTTAATGTTATTAGCCAATTCCACTCCATATGATCCATAATCATAAACAGCAGAAAATCCTCCATAAATTTCCGAAGAAGGAAAAATTAAACCTCGTCGCTTACACAAAGCCACTAAATTCTGCATCAATTTTTCTGAATCTTTTTTCATAAAAATATATTAATAATAAAAGTTTTAAAAAACAAAAAAATCCCACTCTAACAATTCAAATAAAACTATTTGAATTATCGGAGCGAGATTTCTAAATAAATTCCGCGGTTCCACCCGACTTTCCTAGCAATAGGACGCTTGTATAAATTTTATTGAGCTGAGATTTTCTCTCTAGGAATTTACCATCTTCCCACCCATCAAAGAACTTCTTCATAATAGAATCGAATATTAATCTTGTCAACAACATTCCAAGTTTATAACAGATCTGCTAAATTTAAAAATTATAAATTAAATCATTGAAAATTTATTGCCCGTCTTGCGTCGCTTGCCGAGGCGGATAAATTGGTTTATTGTAAATTAAAAATTATCTAATTAGTATTCAATATTTCTCGGTCGAACTAAGGTTTCTAAATCCATATTTCTTGAATTCTGATCAGGGTCAACGTTAGTTATTAAATGAAGTTTTATTAAACTGACATCATCTGGAGTAATTGGGGTTGCAAGTGGATTATTTTCTAAATCACTTAAATTTTCTCCGTCATAATAGTAAAAAATTGGTTCACTTGCTTCATTCACAATATGCCCACCAATAATTTTGACTTCCTCGTCATCAGTCGGATATTGGGCTGGAAATCCGCTAGGATTAGAAATTCCTAATTTAAAACAACCATCTTCAAGAAAATAATGAATTTTTTCCGTGACAGAATCATTATCGATATCAGCAAAAAATCTAAGATCAAAATCATTTCCCGAAAAAATTAAATATCCACCAGCGTCAGATTGACGAGCTTCTCTAATATTTTTGGTAAAATTGCTAATTGAAAGTTGCAAATTACTAGTATTTAAACCTTGTGCAATAGTGCGTCTATTTATAGAAAAAGTTTTGACTAAAGCAATAACTGCGATACTACTTATTATTATCAAAATAGCCGAAGCAGTCGTCAGTTCGATCAAAGTCATTCCTTTACTTTTTTTTAAAAAAAATGAATTCATAATAATTTACTGAGGAGTTAGTTTGATTTCTTTGATTGTTAAATCATTAATATCAATAGTGTCTGAATAATCATTATAACCGACCATTCTAACTTCAATTGTATGTTCACCATTCACCAATAAAACTGGAGGCTCAACTGTTAACGGAAAGAAGGCGGTTCCATCTTCCCTAGTAATATCACCCTGGTCAAATCCAGAAATATTGGCAATTCCGATTCCAGCGCCTTCAATCGGCTCTTCGGTCACCTCGTCTAGAACCGTTACATACAGAGAAGGGACACCCGCATCTCCAAATAATAATTCCACTTCCAAATTATCGCCAGCTACTAAATTAAAAATTGCTTCATCGACAGAACCAATAAAAATATAATCACCTGTTCCTAGATTTTCAGGATTAGAAATTTCGTAAGAACCAGAACTAATATTCTCATATTTAATTTCTCCGTTAGAATCAGTTGGGGATGTATCATCCAGATTATAGGTAGTTGGATCACTACCAATTTCTTTTCCGCCTATTAAGTTTATATCAATTCCAGATATTCCAGATTCGTCGACAACATCAATAGCCTTAAAAGTTAAGTTAGAGGCTAGATCTATAAAGAAATTTTTTGAATTTAAATCTCCCTCATTAACATAAAAATCAATATTATTAGGAGTAAAACTAGACGCTGGAGGATTCGGATAAGTTCTCACATTCTCATAACCACTTTTCGAAAAACTAATTCGATAAGTTTGACTTGGGACCCCTTGTAGAACTAAACTTCCCTGATTATCAGTACTAGTAGAATAATCAACTGCCGGTGAATCTTCAACGCTATCAAGATGAACGCTCACGTTTCCGACTGGATCACCCCCCGAAGTCATCGTGTTTAAGACCAGAGTTCCTCCTCCCATATCAGTTTCAACTCCATCGGGAACAAAACTCGAAACAAATTCTACTTTATCAATTCTATCTTCATGCTGCCACTGAACACTCACTTGAACTAATTTATAGTCAGTATTTATTAAATCATTAATACCAGTATCATCTAAAGGATCATCAATATATCGAATATCAATCCCAACATTATAGTCGAAACCATTCCGAACAACTGTTTCCGATGCTAACATTGGTCCGGAGATAACTCCGTTAACAATTCCGATTTCATCGTAATCTAAATTTCTAATAATTTCTATTTTTTCATTTGCAATCGCCACCGCACCAACTCGTTGCTTCGATTCGCCCATATTGGAAACAGCCTTAGTTAGAGTCAAGTAAATTGTTAAAACCAAAAAACTGATGATTGAAATACTCAGTAAGATTTCAATCATTGTCACTCCCTTTTGATTATTTTTTTTTATTTTAAATAATTTCATAATTCATTAGTTAAATGAAACTATTTCCGATCACCCTTTTTACTGCAATTTTCCACTTTTGGTTAAATTATCTTACCTTAACTATCACTAAAGCTTCAAAAATTTTTAAATAATTTATCTCAAAATTGATAAATTTCGTAACCCGTCTCGCTAAGGTTTACCGAGGCAGACAAAACTATGATTGGAAACAGTCCCTTAATTAAACTAAATTCATCAAAGAATAAATTGGTTTGATTATAGCAATTGCGAAAAAGGCTACTGCCACACCAATCACCACCATTAAAATTGGCTCAATTATTGAAGATAGATTTTGGGTAATTTGGTTGACTTCTTCTTCGTAAAAATCAGCTAACTTTTCTAAAATATCAGGAGTTTTACCCGTGTCTTCTCCGACTTTTAACATTTTTACGATTAAAAAAGGAAAGGGAGTCTCATTTTTGCTAAAAATTTCTGATAAGGCCTTTCCTTTCTGAACTTCTTCAGAGGCTTTCAGGGTGCTATTTTTGAAATAATGATTACCCAAAGTATCAGACGTAATTTTCAAAGCTTCCACCAACGACACGCCACTCTTTAAAAGCGAACTTAAAATTCTTGCAAATCTAGCACTATTCAATTTAACTACTAATGTTTTTATAATTGGTGTTTTAAGAAAAATTTTATGAAAAATTATTTTCCCCGGTTCACTTCTATAAAAAAATATTGTTCCTCCCACAAAAGCAAAGATAACCCCAAAAGTAATTAGAATATTGCTAGCCATAAAATTACTAACAGCTATTAAGACCTTAGTTATAAATGGTAGTTCTGCTCCAAATTCCGCAAAGACACTGGTTATTTTGGGGATTACAAATATCATCATTAAAATCGAAATAACAATCATAACGATAATTATAATCGCCGGATATATTAAAGCTCCCCTAATCTTAGAAATTAACTTATGATCTTTTTCTAATTGCAAAGACAAAATATTTAATATTTCCTCAAGCGAACCTCCGGTCTCTCCTACCTTAATCATAGAAGTAAAAACTTTATTAAAAGCTTGTGGATGCTTAAGCATTGCATCGGCTAAAGATATTCCTTTCTTAACATCCTCGCCTAGAGTCAAAATAACCTTTTTAAAACTTTTATTTTCTTCTTGTTCCCCTAAAATATCCAAAGCCCTGGACATCGAAAGACCAGAGGCAATCATCACTCCTAGATGCCGACAAAAAATCATTTTTCCTTTAAGCGGAATCGACCCAGCACCCAAAAGAAACTTTTTTTTAATAGGTCTTTTTTTTATTTCATCAATATATACCGGCCAAAAACCATCAGCTTTAATTTTTTCGGCCGCTTCTGTCCCAGACCCAGCCTGAATTGTGCCTTTTTTCTCTTTTCCCTTTTTGTCTTTAGCTAAATACTCAAACTTTGACATATTTAAATATTATTCTTTAGTGACTCTTAAAATTTCCTCTAGACTGATTTCTCCCTTTACCGCCTTTATGAAACCATCCATAATCATCGTATTCATCCCTTCTTCAATCGCTTTTTTTTCGATATCTGTTGCTATAGCGTTTTGACTAATCATTTTCTTTATAGGTTCAGTCACTTCTAGCACTTCATAAATTCCCATTCGCCCTTTATATCCCTCATTATTACAAGCTTTACAACCAGCACCTTTGTAAAATTTTAAATCTTCAATTGACTTTATAGACCCAAGCTCTTTAGGAAGATTTTTTTTGTTTTTTTCCAATGCTTCCAAAATTGATTCAAAATTTATTTTTTTACTTAACTCTTCGATTTCCCTTGGTTCTAATTTATATTCCTCTCGACATTCTGGACAAACTTTTCGAACTAATCTTTGTGCTACAATCGTATTAACAGTTGAAGCAATCAAAAAAGCTTCGGCATCCATATCAACCATTCTAGAAATAGCGGCGGCGGCTGAATTAGTATGCAAAGTAGATAGTACTAAATGACCAGTCATGGCGGCATTTAAAGATATCTTCATAGTTTCATTGTCTCTAATCTCACCTACCATTATTATGTCTGGATCTTGACGCAATAAAGATCTTAAACCAGCGGCGAAAGTCATCCCGACCTTTGACTTAACTTGAGTTTGATTAACTCTGGACATTTGATATTCGATTGGATCTTCGATAGTCGAAACATTCACTTCGGGCGTGTTAAGCATTCCTAAAATCGTATACAAAGTTGTCGTTTTACCACTTCCGGTTGGTCCTGTGACGAGAAAAATTCCATTCGGTTGTTCAATAGCCCTTTGAACTCTCGCTAATGATTCATCGATAAGACCAATCTTTTCCAAAGTTAAACCCTTGGAAGAATCGTCCAAAACTCTCATTACTATTTTTTCTCCAGCAAAAACTGGGATAATCGAAACTCGAAAAGAAATTCGCTTATCATCAACTTCTATTTTGAACCTTCCATCTTGAGGAATTCTATGTTCGTCTAATTTTAAATTTGATAAAACCTTAATTCTAGCCACGATGCCAAACATTACTTGTTTTGGTAAGGTCATTGCATCATGTAAAACACCATCTACCCGATAACGCGCTCGAACTTCTTTTTCATCTGGTTCAATATGAATATCAGAGGCTGATTCTAAAATAGCATGTTCCAAAAGAGTATCGACAATTTTTATAATCGGTAAATCTTCGGCTATTTTTTTAAGTTCATTTTGATCAGTTTCTTCGTTAACTTCACTATTTATTATTTCTCCGAACTCAGCTTGTAAACTTTTTTTATATTGCTTAAGAGATTCTTTAATACTTTCCTCGGTAGTTAAACAAGGAATTATATTAAACCCTGTTTTCTTTTTGAGATAATCTATAATTTGAATATTTCCTGGATCCAACATTGCGACTCTCAATTTATCACCATCCTTTTTAAACACAATGACGTTATTTTTTTTCGCTATTGATTCAGAAATAATTTGAAGCACTTTTTTGGGAATTTCTTTTTTCTCTAAATCCACGAAAGGAATACCTAAAATATAAGCGTGCATTCGCTTGAGATTCATTTCAGAAATTAACTCTTTTTTTATTAATAAATCACCCAGATAAACTTTGCTTTTTTCAGCCTCTGCAAAAACAGTTTCCAATTTTTTATTATCAATAAAATCAGAATCCTCTAGAAAACTTTTTAATTGATTTGATTCAACGTGCATTTTTTTAAATTATTCAATAATTTCTTTGATTCTATCAACAATTTCATTCAAAGTATATTCTGATTTAACTAAATAATTTCTTGCTCCAAGATCGAGCGCTTTCTGAACATTGCTTGAACCACTTAAATTAGTCAGCAGAACTACTGGAACATTTTTTTTCATTTCGTTTAGTTCCTCTAAAACTTCTAATCCATTTTTTTTGGGTAAAATAATATCCAAAAGAATTAAATCATATTTATTCTTCTTTAATAAATCCGAAGCGATTTCTCCATCAACAGCAGTTTTAACTTCAAATTTATTAGCCTCAAGTGCCTCTTTCAAGGTGTCCCTCAAAACTTTTTCATCTTCGACAAAAAGTATTTTATTTTTTTTCATTTTTATTACAAATATTTTTTAAAAAAATAATTAAAATTATATTCAAGAACCGTCTTTAATCACGGTTAGTAAAAAGCTGGCAAACTCATGTAAAACGTGCTTCCTTTTTTCTTTCTTGATTCAAACCAAATTCTTCCATCCAATTCTTTTAAAATAGTTTTTGATATATACAAACCAACTCCTGTTCCATCGACCGCTATTTTTTCAGCCGCCATCGCTCGATAAAATTTATCAAAAACAAAAGGCTGAGCCTTTTTTTCAATTCCACAACCACTATCTTTGACTCTAATAATTAAATTATATTTTTTATTATAAATTTCAATCTCAACTTCACTTTTTTCAGAGCTATATTTCAAAGCATTTTCAATAACATTGTTAATGACAATTTTTATTTTTTTCTGATCAGTTTTGACATAGCTCATTTCACTATTATCAATAAAATTAAATTTTATTTTTTTCGAATTAGCAAAAATAGTCAATTCTGCTAGTATTTCTTTGATTGTTTTTTTTATATCAATTTTTTGAAAAACTAATTCCTTTTTACTCTGATCCAGTCTTGATAAATAAACAAAATCATTAACCAAGCTAACTATATTATTAGTTGAATCTGCTAATCTATTCGTATAAATTTTTTGTTTTGATGTTGTCTTCTCTTCATTTAAAAGCTCTAAATTCCATTTGATATTTGTGATTGGACTTCTAATCTGATGAGAAATTAAATCGATAAATTCTTCTTTCAATCGATAATTAACAATAACTTTTCGAGAAGATTCCGCAATTATGTTACCGATAATTAAAATTACAGCCGATTCCAAAGCCACAAAAATAACAGCCGTTCTTGGATCATCAACAAAATTCAAGGCTAAATAATAAGTAAATATCATCCCGGTAATATTGATAAAAGCCATTGTCAAAATCAAGAAATCCGGTAATTGCCAAAACGGAACTCCGTATTGAATAGAATCCTCTTTTATCTTTTGTATCATTGTTTTTTTCATTTTTGTTTTTGCTACAACTAATATTTATTTTTTTATTTTATTTTTTCTAAATAATCTTTCAAAAAAACTTTCAAATCAGGTCGATCAACGGCATAAGCTAAAATAGCTTTCAAATAATTCAGCGGATCTCCAGTTGTCATCCATTCCCCATTCTTTACTTTTTTAGCATAAAATTCTCCACCGTCTTGAATATATTGCTTAATAGCGTCTACAATCCAAAGTTCGTCTCCTTTACCAAGCTTTGTATTTTTTAAAACATCTACAATATCTTGATTTAAAATCATCCGACCAAAATCTGCTAAATTTGAAGGAGCAGTTTCAACTGATGGTTTCTCTACGATATTTTTTATTCTCATCGTACCTTCTTCCAAGCCAACTATTCCATAACGATCCACTTGATTTTTTGGAACCTCTTGAACGCCGATCATATGATGACCAGTCTCATAATAGTCATCGACCATCTGTTTGGTAAATGAAGTTTTTGATTTCACTAAATCATCACCCCAAACAAAAACAAAAGGTTCATTTTTCACCAAACTAGCTGCCGATAAAACAGGGGTTCCATTTCCATAGGGACCTTTTTGTCTAACATAGATAAAATTCGCCATTTCTGATATTTTAACTATCTCCTTAAATTTTTCATCTTTCCCGCTCTTTTTAAGATCATGTTCAAGCGCCCAGCTATGATCGAAATGATCTTCAAGCGGTTTTTTATCCCATTTTGTCACCAAAATAATATCTTCTATTCCCGCCTCCACTAGCTCCTCTACAACTAACTGAATAATTGGTTTATCAACAATTGGAAGCATTTCTTTTGGCATTGATTTAGTGGCTGGCAACAATCTCGTTCCCGATCCGGCCACCGCTACAATCGCTTTTCTAATTTTCATCACTTAATTTATTTACTGATTATCTCGTAACCCGTCTAGAATCTCACCACATATTAGGACAAGTTCTTAGGTCAATTTCTTCTTAGCAATATTTTTTAATTTTTCATTAAATTCAGCAATTGCCGTCTCAGTTTTAATATCAAAATTTTTATAAATTCCTTTTTCTTTTACAATTATTCCCGCTTCCAATAAAGAATCAAAAGTTCCAGCGTCTAACCAAGCTCCTTTTATTTTCTCAACTCTAAGCTCGCCTAATTCTAAATATTTTTTATTGATATCAGTAATTTCAATTTCCCCCCTGTTTGAAGCTTTCAAGTTTTTAGCAATTTCTACTACTCGAGAATCATAAATATAAGCACCCGTCACACTATAATTACTTTTAGGATTTTGAGGTTTCTCTTCGATACTTATAACCCGGCCTTCTTCGTCAAATTCAGCCACTCCAAATCTCTCTGGGTCTGAGACTTCTTTAACGAAAATCTGACCACCTGTCTCAAAACTCTTGATAGAATCGCTAAGATTATCTTCAAAAATATTGTCTCCTAAAATCATTGCCACATTATCATTATCAATAAATTCTTCTCCTAAAATAAAAGCATCTGCCAAACCTCTTGGAACAGTCTGAACCATAAATTCCAAATGAACATCTAATTTCTCAAAAACTGAACCCAATAAATTCAAAAATTGTCCTGAATGTTCAGGGGATACTATTATTAAAATTTCTTTTATCCCCGCTCTCACCAAAGTATTAATCGGATAAAAAATCATTTGTCGATCATAGACTGGCAATAACTGTTTGCTAGTCGTCACAGTCAAAGGAAATAAACGAGTGGCTGTTCCCCCCGCCAAAATTATTCCTTTCATAATTTTTTTATTATTTTTCATTGTGTTTATTTTTAGGTCGGTAATATTGAGAATCAAATAGTAAAAATAAAATTTCACATTGATTAGCTACTGCTTTTAAAAAATCGTCATTCTGATTTGCCAAATCACCATTAGCTGGTAATATCAAAAAAGCTTTAATATAAAAATTATCTAATTCAGAATAAAAAATTTCGAATTCATCATTTTTAAAATTTTTCTTTTTATTATAAATATCTAATAAATTTTTAACTCCTATTTTGTTGACCTTTTCGTCTTTTTTCAAATTATGGCCACCAATTTTTTCTATCAACACCCTTCTATTTTTAGTATTGATAATTTTTAGCCAAGCTTGTTTCCTACTAGTCGCGCTACAAACTATGTTTAACAATTCATTTAAAGCCTCTTTAAGCTCTTCTCTCGTAGTCGGCGCCGGTCTTTTCATTCTATCTAACAAATCCCGAATAACAGAAAAACGAACATTAACTTTCCCTAAATACTGAAAAGTTTCTAATAATTCTTTTTCTCTGTTTTTTAATTTTGATGACAAATAAAAAGACGCCTGCTCTCTTTTCCGAACCACGTAATCATAATGCCAAAATAAATAAACCGTAAAAAAGAAACTAAAAACTAAACAAAAGGTTTCAATAGTATCCTCGGAAATCCAACTCAGACCATTATTGATAATATTGGGAATAAATAAAATTGCAAACAACAACACGAACAAACCCAGACCCAAAACAACTTTTGCTCTTTGAAATTTATCTAGTCTCATAAAACGCTAGGCTCCTTTCTATTAAATAATTGCTATTATACTTTATCGAAAACAGTCCTATAATTCCTTATTACTATAATAACTCATTATTCAAATAAACACAAAATAATATTAAAAAAATTTAAATTTTTTTCCTTAAAATAAAGAAACCTTTGATTTTTTTGTCAAATTTAATTGAAAAAATCTTGTCCTGACCGCCGTGAGCAGACTCTAAATTTTCCGCAGAATCATCGTTAATTTCAATAATTTTTGTTTTATATATTTCACTAGGAGTGACCGCTTCGATTGAATCACCTTTCTTAAAAGAATTATGCACAAAAACTTTTCGAATAGCGGAATCTAAATTTTCAAAATCCTCCAAACTTATTCCGATAAACATAAGTTTCGCTTCCTTGGCGGCTTCATCAAACAAATGAGGAGGCTCAGTTTGAAACATAAAACCCTTCCAATAACCTCGATTAGAAAGATTTTCTAATTCCTTTTTTTGCTCTTTAATTAATACTTTTAAAACTTGAGGTTTGGCA